>Ga0209515_10001981_pt1 | contig 32482 bp, 33 predicted proteins | sample Subgroupgradi54m_FD_187454 | JGI IMG/M metagenome (GOLD analysis project Ga0209515, IMG submission 187454) | Subsurface groundwater microbial communities from S. Glens Falls, New York, USA - GMW60B uncontaminated upgradient, 5.4 m (SPAdes)... ... | reverse complement strand
CGAGAATCTTGAACTCCAGATCAATGGAATTGGCTGTGATGAGATTCCCGTTATCATCCCGAAGGACTGATTGAAAGTTAACAAAGTGCGGAACAGAGGGGTCGGCAAATGAAATGAGAGGTGTAAAAACTAAAAACCCAAAGACAAGAACAAGTGTTTGTCGAACAAATCTCATGAAATCCTCCCTTTGGTTTCTCCCAATTACAATCAATTCATGTGCCAAGTTGTTTTGAGCACAAAACCGGAGAAAAGCTCTCTGGAAACGTCTCAAAATAAAACCCGCGTGTTTGATTTTTGGACATAACAAACAATCATCGGCAGAAATCTGTTTTTGTTTCTCTTTTTTTTAAATTATTTTGCGAGACGGTGCGTTAGAGATGCCTACTGACCTGAATATATCCATTTTAGGCCATTGTATACTTCTCCTACTTTTTGATAATTCCACTTTGTTTTTTTAAAAAAACGTGGTAAATTCAAGTTACTTATAACTTTGTAATTTTTTAGGCATAAACCAGGGGGGGGCATGCCGTCAGAGGAATTGAAGGTTCTATTAGTTGACGACGAGAAGGATTATCTCAACGATTTCTTCGCGCTCTTCTCCAAAAAATTCAATGTGATCACCGCTCCTGGTGGTGAGGAGGCTCTTCAAGTTTTAGAAAAAGAGCCCGTGGCGGTTGTTGTCTCCGATCAGCGCATGCCGGGCATGAGCGGGGATGTGCTCTTAACCGAAGTGGCTCGGCGATATCCTCAAACCATTCGTGTCTTGATGACCGGTTATGCGGATTTAGATGCCGTGATTCAAGCGGTGAATAAAGGACAAATCTATCGGTATATTTCCAAAGAAAGTCCCATCAAGGAGATTGAATTGGTAGTACAGCAAGCCCTGGAGAAGTTTCAGCTAGAAGAGTCTAATCGCAAGTTATTGTTGGCCAAGAAAAAACTTTTAAAGTCATTGGCTGTTCAGGAAAACCTGACCTTGTTCGGAACTTTTGGCCAACAGATTCATGAACGCATGGAAGCTCTTTCCATGAGTTTGTTTAATTATGTTTTTAACATGCGGCGAAAGGTGAACGAAGAATCCGCCATGGCGGAGTTTCATCGTTTGCAGGGAGCCTTGGCCCGTCTTCGTGAACTTTCTACCTTTAGTAAAAAAATTCAGCTTTCTTCTGTCTCTTCACAGAAAAATGGAATCAATATGATTCTCAAAGAGGCTGTGGAGAAGGCACGTAAAGCGCTTCCGGAAGGTTCGACTTGTGATATTTCTTTAGAGCTTGATGAGAATATTCCCCCGCTTTCCATTCATCGCTATTCGTTTATGCGAGTCACCAAAGAAATTTTGGAGAATGCTCTTCTTTTTACCCCTCCGGAAACAAAACATATTCAAATTCGAAGTCATTATCTCAATCCGGGTGATGAGAGAGGTATTGGAGAGGGGTCTTCCTTGCGTGTAGAAATTGAAGACAATGGGTCGGGAATCCGTTCAGAAGAAATTTTAAAAATATTTGCTCCTTTTTATACCACATTTCATACGGTGGATCCTCCGAAAGAAACGACCGTGCCAGAACCTGAAGAATTTAATTTGAGTCCCTATTATCATTATGGATTCGGGTTACCAATTGCACAATGGATTGTTTGTCTACGACACAATGGGACTTTGGATTTTACCAGTAAACTAGGAAAGGGGACAACGGCAGTCGTGACGATACCGTTATCAGCATGATGACAAGTCCAGTGAAACGACTGACTGAATTTGTGTTGGCCGCTCAGCAAGGAGTGATTTCTAAACCCTTGCCCATTCTTTCTCAGGGAGAATTAGGAGAGTTAGAACGTGCGATCAATCTCTTGGTGGAGGAATTCAAAAAAACGCGACAGGAAAAAGAAGAACAAAGTGTGAACGACGAGCTGATGGAAAAAGAAATGCGCATGGCCCAGGCGATTCAGTCCAGCCTCTTGCCTTCGAAAATTCCAGAAATTCCCGATTTAAATATTGAAGCGTTTTATCAGCCAGCCCGTGAAATTGGCGGTGATTACTACGATTTTATTGAAATCGATCCCGTTCATATGGGCATTGTCGTTGCTGATGTTTCTGGAAAAAGTATTTCAGCCGCCATGTTCATGTCGATTGCTCGTAGCACGTTACGCTCTCAGGCTCTGCTGACTCTTTCTCCGAGTGAGGTTCTGGAGAGAACTCAGGATCTTTTGATGCCCAGTCTTCGGCCAGGTTTTTTTGTTTCTATTTTTTATTCTATTCTTGATCTGGAAACAAAAAAAATGGTGTGTGCAAATGCCGGCCACTTGCCTTTGATGGTGTATCGTTCTTCTCGGAAACAGTCGGAGTGGATCCATCCCAAAGGGATAGCGATGGGGCTTATTCGTACACGCACTGCAGGCACTCGATTATTTGAGGAAGAGGAATTTACTCTTGAAGAGGGGGATCTGGCTTTTTTTTATACGGATGGATTAACGGAAACGCGCGACTCTCAGGGAGTTTTTTTTGGAAGAGATCGTCTGGCCGATTTTTTCATGGATGCTTGTCAGAAGAAAATACCGGATTACCTTTTACATTTGAGAGAGAACCTGGATCAGTTTGCTGGCTCGGTTCCACAACAGGATGACCGGACCGCCATTGTCATTCAAAGAAAGAGCGAGGTGTTCCATGCCTGATTTTGATTTCGAGATTTTCTTGCCAGAAACACACACAGATGTAGCTATCCTGCGGCTTTCAGGAAGTCTTGATTCTTATTCGCTTCCGGCATTGGATAAAAAAATTCATCAGTTAATCCATGATGACAACAAGAGCAAATTTGTTGTGAATTGTTCTAAATTAAAATTTATTTCCAGCCCCGGTATGGGGCTTTTCCTGGGTTCTTTAGGAGATATGGAAAAGCGGGGAGGCCGGATAGTTTTTTCTAATGTGGTTCAACCGGAAGTTCATGATGCCATGAGCTTGCTAGGATTTTTTGATGTTTTTTCTTTTTTTGATGAAGAAAGAGAAGCTGTTAGAAATTTACACCGATCCTTATGACTCTGACGAACGATCATCATGAAGAAGAAATCCGAGTGGCTTGTAACTCGGAGTGTCTTGAAAAAATTCGGGTTTTTATCCGTCAAAAAGCAACCTCTTTTGGTTTTAGCCAAGGGGAAGTTGGTCGTTTGGTACTGGCTGTGGATGAAGTGTCTTCAAACATTGTCAAACATGCCTATCGCTTTGAAGCGGATCGTAAATTGAACGTGACTTGGAGAGAAGATCAAGAAAAAGCCATTGTCGAATTACAGGATGATAGTTCTGAACCTTATTTGCCTTCTGAGACTGATTTTGATTTGCCAACCAAGGTCAAATACCGCCATTCCAATGGTTATGGAAAATACCTGATTCAAAGTCTTGTGGATGATGTTCTTTATGAAACCATTCCAGGTTCCCATAATAAAATCAGTTTGATCAAATACCGGCCCGGTCAGAAAAAAACAACTCATACGACTTCTATTAAGAAAGCAGGTTTGTTGTCGAATCCTTATGATATGGCTCGTTCGCGTTCACAATCCTTACTCAGCCTTTTGGATTTGACCGATTTTTTTGGTCAGGAAAAAGATCCGGAAAACATTATTCGACTTTTTTTGTATGGTCTTATGGGTTTATTTACAAGCTACCCCGTGGCTTTTTTGGTTCCAGGGAACAAGCCGGAACCATTTCATTTAGGCGGTCATGTGGGACTTTCCCGTAGTGTGGTCGCTGCGGATCTTGCGTTTCCACGTTATGGCTGGGTGGCGGAGACATTGCGAATTTTACGTGGACCTTTTTTGGCGGATGATTTAAGGAAGATGGAAATGCCTGAGGATGAAATACAAACCATTGATCGTTTACGAACAGGTGTTTTAATTCCGATCTTTGTCTTTGATCATTTAAGAGCCATTGTTTCTTTGGGAAACAAGAGAAATCATCAGGCTTTTTCGGAGGAAGACATGAGACTCACCCAGATGTTAGCGTCTCATACGTTGTTGCTTTTAGAAAATTTGAAAAATTACCAACCTAAAAATATACATCATTTAGAAACCTCAAAACGTGTCTAAAAAATAAGGAGAAAAAATGAAAAAAAATATCGGACTTGTCCTAAGTGTATTCTTATTATGGCCCCTGCAACTCATGGCTTTAAACGGTGCTCAACTCACCGGGTTTACGGCCATCAATGAGTCGCTCGGGGGCACAGGTGTTGCGTTGCCACAAGATACCAGTACTCTCTTGGTGAATCCAGCCGGCTTATCACAACTTCCACGCAGTGTGGATTTCAATATCCTGACGGCGTTTCCGAAGAGTGTGATGGATACGTCAGCGGGTGCGCCGGCAGCTGGAAATGCTACAACAGCTGGTGGGGTTACGAGCAATGATGACCCCGTTATTCTCCCAGGGGGATCCTTTATTCTCCCAACAGCGTGGTTGGACAATCGTCTCAGTTTTGGAATGGGGATTATTCCTGTCGCTGGTTTTAGTTTAGATTACCCTGCTTCGCGAGCAACTATAACGGGTAATGCATTTGATACGCACACCTACTATGGCGTTCTTAAGATTGTTGAGGCCGCTGCTTACAAGATTAACGATCAATGGTCTGTTGGATTGGCGGTTCATGTGAACCATGCTCAATTTGCAACGAATTCAGCTACTACAGCCGGGACTCAAACAACGGGACTAGATCGAATGGACTCGTCTTTTGGTATTGGGGGAGGAGTGGGTGTTCTCTACAAACCCTTTGATTTTCTCTCCGCAGGTGTTTCGTATACCACCGAACAATGGATGCAAGATTTCACAAGGTATGCTGATGTATTGCCTACGGGAGGAACCGTCAACTTTCCTCAGCAAGCCAATGCCGGGATTTCGGTAAGGCCCTTGGAGAAGTTATGGGTAAGCACGGACTTCCGTTGGATCAACTGGCCAGGTGCCAATGGAGCCTTTGGGACCTCAGTTGCAGGAGGAGGTCTTGGATGGCAGAATCAATTCATAGGAATGCTCGGTGTCCAATATGAACTCCTTGACTGTCTGACCCTGAGAGGTGGTTACAATTATGGACGTTCCGCAATACCTGCCAGTTCAATTTTTCTCAGTCAGTTGGCCTCTCCCATTAGTGAACATCATGTGGGAGGAGGGTTTGGATTCAAACTCAATGAGACGGTTCGAATGGACTTTTCTTATTTGAGAACTCTTTCCAACACGGTGACTCAGCCCCCGGCAACTGCCGGTGCAGGAAATTTTACAACACAATCTGTGCATCAGATGAGTTCCCAAGTCGGGATAAAGTTCTAAGATGGGCAGAGTTTTTTGAATTCTTCAGTATCCGTGGCCCGTGAGGAGGCGTTGTCCCAACTGATGATTTTCTTTTTCACAAGATCAGCCAGGGATTCGTTCATGGTTTGCATATTGGTTGTCTGTCGTCCCATTTGCATTTGAGAATAAATTTGATGAACCTTGTCTTCGCGAATGAGATTTCGGATGGCATGCGTTGGAATCATGACTTCCAAAGCCAAAGCTCGTCCCCCTCCAATGCGTGGAATGAGTTGTTGGGAAAGAATGCCCTCCAAAATAAATGAAAGTTGAGTGCGGATCTGGGATTGTTGATGGGGAGGAAAGACGTCAATGATACGGTTGATCGTTTGAACAGCCGTGTTGGTGTGCAAGGTGGCAAAAACCAGATGTCCTGTTTCCGAAATGGTGATGGCCGCCTGCATGGTTTCCAGATCCCGCATTTCACCAATTAAAATAACATCAGGATCTTGTCGGAGGACGTATTTGAGGGCGTCTCCAAAACTTTGCGAGTCTTTACCCACTTCTCTTTGGGTCACAAAACATTTTTTGTGAGTATGCACATATTCAATAGGATCTTCCACGGTCATGATGTGATCCCTGCGCGTGGTGTTAATCTCATCAATCAAGGAAGCCAGAGTGGTGGATTTCCCGGATCCTGTCGGTCCCGTGACTAAAACAAGACCCCGGGGTTTTTTAGTTAATGAAGTCACAGCTTCCGGGAGTCCCAATTCTTGTGCAGAGGGAATTTTAAAGGGAATCGTTCGAAAGGCTCCGGCAACCGCATCTTTTTGACGATAAATATTTGCACGAAACCGTGAAAGACCTTCTTGGCTAAATGACAGATCAAGTTCTTGTTTCTTTTCAAATTGTTGAATTTGATCGGACGTTAGAATTTCGTAACACAAATGACGCACCTCGACGTCAGTAAAAGATGAGAAGTTTAAAGGCATGAGGGTGCCATCGACTCGAATTTGAGGAGGAGAATTGGAAGTAATATGAAGGTCCGATGCTTTCTTCTCTATCATTATATATAAGAGCTCTTTGAGCGTTATCATAAATTAACCTTTTCTAACAATTTGTATATTAACACGATTTCTTCTTTTGGTCTCATTCTTTTTCATTTATAATACAACGTAGCTGTCATCGCGATCCGCCACAGGCGGAGTAGCGATCTCCCGGGTTCAATCGTGGGATCACCACGTCGGCCTTTGGCCTCCTCGTGATGACAATCTAAGGAGATTTTATGAGTAGTCTTGTAGGACAACGATTAACTGACAAACTTGCCGACAAGCTGGTTGAGCAAGGCTTAATTACCAATGATCAGTTGACGGTTGCTCGTGTCAGTCAAAAAAATTTAGGAGAGGAGCTCGGTCATATCCTCATCCGAAAAGGTTTTGTCAGTGAAAATCAGCTTCTTTCTTTTTTAGGACGCTCCTTATCCATTCCGTTTGTTTCGTTGAAAAAATACCAAATTCAGCAAGAGCTGGTGCAAAAGGTTCCTGTTCACATGGCCCGTCGTTACCATCTCATCCCACTTCGACAGGAAGATAATGAAGTCATTGTGGCTATGGCTGATCCTCTGGATCGGTTTGCCATTGATGACGTGAGAATGGTTCTGAACGCGGATGTTCGCCCGGTACTGTCTTCCATCGAGGAAATCGACGGTTTGATTCAACAACATTATGGACGTCAGCTAAACAGTATTGAGCAGGAGGTTCAAATTGAAGGAACTAAATTTTCCTTTGAAGAAGCTTTCGATACGAGTGGAGAAAAACTGGAAAAAATTGCCACAGGACCCAAAGTCATTCAAACCGTCAATCAGATTATAGCCCAAGCTTATCAGAGTAAGGCTTCGGATATTCATATTGAACCACGAAGTGATGCGGTACACATTCGATACCGGATCGATGGACTTTTAGAAGAAAGACTTTGCCTGTCACGGGAAATGCAACTCCCTATCGTTTCTCGAATCAAGATTCTGGGACGTTTGGACATTGCCGAAAGGCGCATTCCTCAGGATGGCCGAACACGGATCATGCTGGGTGGCAATCCTCTCGATATTCGTGTGTCAACGCTCCCCACTATTTATGGGGAAAAAGTTGTCCTGAGACTTTTGGCTAAGGATGCTTCCGTGAGTATTGAATCGCTGGGATTTTCAGAAAAGGATCGCAAGATCTTTGCCGATTTGATCAACAGGAGTCATGGTATTTTTTTGGTGACCGGTCCCACGGGCTCAGGGAAATCAACCACACTTTATGCGGCTTTGACTCACATCAATTCCCCGGATCGAAATATTGTTTCTATCGAAGATCCTGTGGAAAGTGAAATGGTAGGTGTAAATCAAGCCCAGATTAATACAAAAGCAGGTGTGACGTTTGCATCGGCTTTACGATCTATTTTAAGACAGGATCCCGATGTTATTATGATTGGTGAGATTCGTGATGGAGAGACGGCTGAAATTGCTGTTCGGGCAGCCATTACAGGACATCTTGTTTTATCTACTTTGCATACCAATTCTGCAGCCGGGACCATTTCACGATTGCAGGATTTAGGAGTGGAATCTTTCTTGCTTTCATCCGCTCTGATTGGAGTTTTGGCTCAACGTTTGGTACGAAAAATTTGTCCCCAATGCCGGGTGGAATTTCCACCGAATCCAGAATACCTTCAACTGATTGGGCAGAAGGTAAAGAAAAACTTCCGGGGTCAGGGGTGTTCCGCGTGCCGTATGAGCGGGTATTCGGGTCGAATAGGTATTTTTGAATTGGCCCCTATGGGTGAAGAGGTGCGGAAACTGATTGGTGTGAGAGCTTCGGATAAGGAGATTGAAAAAGAATTAAGACGATTGGGAGTGCAGTCTTTGCTGGATAATGGTTTAGACAAGGTTGAAAAGGGCTTGACCACATTGGATGAGTTAATTCGTGTCACTCAAGAGGAGTAATTGTAACTACTTAGGTTCCTCGCAAATAGCGAACGAGTAGGGTCAGGATCGGACTTGTTCCGGCATGAGACCGACGGAGTGAGCGATCAAATCACGGCTCCCAGATGGGGGTTTCAGGGGGAGAGCGGTATCTCTCCCTGAATATAAAGACTAATTATGACTACCTTTGCTTATCGTGCTCGAGATGATCGTGGACTCTTGATTACCGGGCAACTTGAGGGAAGCGGACTGGATGAGATTCAGTCTCAGCTTTCTTCCAAAGGTCTGAGTACTCTTTCCATCACAAGAGTTGCTGAAGGCCTGAGCTTTCCTTTTTTAAAAAAAATTTTTGAACCCAAGGTGAGCGGCGATGAAGTCCTCGTTACAACCCGCCAGTTTTATACTCTCTTCAAGGCTGGGATGAGTATGGAGGCTGTATTGGCGACTCTCGTGCGTCAGAGTTCCAATAAAACATTAAAGAGAGCTCTCCAGGAAATTCACACGGCTGTTTCTTCAGGATCCGGTTTATCAGCCGCTTTTGCAAAACATCAAAATATTTTTGGAGAACTTTATACGAGCATGATGGCTGCCGGAGAAGAGGCAGGTATTTTAGAAGAAGTTTTGGAAAATCTCTGCAAGCTTTTGGAAAAAGAAATACATATTAATTCTTCTGTAAAATCAGCAACCCTATATCCCAAGATTGTTATTTTTGTTCTGGCCATTGCTACGGTGGTCATTATGACATTTGTTGTTCCTAAATTTGCCAGTTTCTTTGCTCATTACAAAGCGGAGTTGCCTTTGCCCACGCGCCTCTTGATGGGGTTCAGCTATTTTGTTCAAAATGACTGGTACGTTGTGGGTGGTATTGTGCTAGCAGGAATAGTTTTCTTCAAACGTTATGCCAAAACAGCACGTGGCAAAATCAAGATAGGAGCTTTGAGATTCAAGCTTCCTGTTTTTGGTCCTTTAAATATTAAAGTCGCCAATGCCCGTTTTTGTCATATTCTCTCGGCTCTCTATAAAAGTGGTTTGCCGATTCATCGAAGCCTTGAAATTACAGGAGGAACAATCGGTAATGGGGCTTTTTTGCGTGAAGTGGAGATTTTGAAAAGCGAAGTGACTCGAGGCCGAATGATTTCAGAGGGCATGGCTGCTTGCCGTTATTTTACCCCTGTTATTGTGGATGCAACGGCTGTAGGCGAAAAAACAGGGGCTCTGGATGAAATGCTCGAATCGATGGGCAACCATTATGATCTCGAAGTGGAACACACCATTAAAAACCTCACAACACTTTTAGAACCTATTCTTTTAGGGTTTATCTTTGGGATGGTGACTATTTTTACGCTCGCCATTTTTCTACCCATCTGGAATATGTCGCAAGTCGTTTCTGGCCACCATTAAGCAAAACATACTTTTCTCGCGCATCTTTGCGTTATTTCACGCACAACAATTTATATGTATGCTGATTTCAAAGGAATTTTTTGTGGCATACTTCTTGCTAGTCAATATTATCAGGAGGTAGCCAAGTATGGTTAAGAACAATAAAGGTTTTACCCTCATCGAGCTCGTGCTCGTCATCACGATTTTGGGAATCCTAGCCGTGGCGGCGTTGCCGAATTTTATTAACGTTAGTACGCAGGCCAAGCAGGCATCCCGGGATGGTGTAGTTGGGGCAGTCAGGTCGGCAATCAGTCTTTACCGGGCCAATGACCTGGTGGTGAATGGTCCTCCGGGAGTTTATCCGGCCACATTGGATGCTGTTGCGGCTGGAACGACAGCAGGTCCTGCAGCCCCGATTTTCGTTACTATTTTGCAGCAAGGGGTTTCCGATAAAGCTTGGGTGAAAGTAGATAATACTCATTATACCTTTAATGATGGGACAACGACATTCACCTATACGTACACTCCTGCATCGGGTTCGTTTTCGTCACCGACAGCACCTTAACGTGGGCTCTTTAGAAGCACGAATGGGGAAGGATGAGGGTAGAACAACTACCTTTAACCTTCCCTTTTAATTTTTTGAGGTGTGTTTATGAGAAAGGATTTTCAAAAAGGTTATACGCTGATTGAAACGATGCTGACGCTGACTCTGTGTTCCGTGGTGGCGGTGACGGCTATTCCTGCCTTTCAAAATACAGGACGTTCTCAGTGCGATGGAGCCGCTCGAAAACTTGTTTCGGATCTCTCCTATGCCAGACGATTAGCCCAAAGCCGCAATGCCCTTTATGGAATTTCTTTCAATGCCGCCACGGATCAATACACGGTGAGTCTTAAAAGTGGAGGTGTGGAAACCGCTGTAACGGATCCGTTAACCAACACAAGCATGACCGTTGATTTTACGAAGCTTCCTGGTTTGAAAGGTGTGGATATTCAAAGTCCCAGTTTTGGGAATACCACAAAGGTTTGGTTCAATCCCCAGGGAATTCCGCAAGATGCATCGGATTCTGTTTTGACGACCTCTGGATCGGTGGTTCTGGCTCATGGAGGAGCTTCAAAGACGGTTTATGTACAACCAAACACCGGTGAGGTAAGCTACCAATGAAAGATTTTTTCAAAAAGTGGCAAGAAGGTTTTACCATCATTGAAATCGTACTCGCGGTGACGACGCTGGCCGTAGCCTTGCCTCCGCTCCTGCATCTTTTTGCAGAAACTTCCGTGACAGGAGCCAAGGCGGCCATTTTACCTACAGCCAATCTCCTTGCTAATGAACTCATGGAGGAAATTAAATCACGCAAGTTTGATGAATTGAGTGCCAAGTCAGCGAGTGGAAACTGGAGCACCACATTAGGCACGGATGCTGGTGAAGTTGGGAATAAAGCCCTCTTTGATGATGTGGATGATTTTAACGGATGGACGCAAGGGTTTGGTGCGTCTTATCCCAATTACACAGCCTCTGTTTCTGTGGCCTATGTTGCCAGCAGCAATCTGAATAGTCCTCTGGTCATTCCGTCTCCCACTCCCAATAACTGGACGCCCAGCTACAAAAGAATCGTTGTGAGTGTTTCAAATCCAGGGATTTCGGCTCCAATTCAACTTGTGACTCTTGTTACGGAGGTACAATCTTTATGAAAAATCAAAAAGGACATACTTTGATTGAAATGGTGCTGGCGATTACGCTGATGAGCGTTCTTATCTCAGCTGTTTCTGTCGCATTTTTACCTGTGCTCAATACATGGTCTTTGAATACTCCCAAAAATGAAATTACCGATGCTGTTTCTTATGCCGTGGGTCGTATGGCTTCTGAAATTGCTCAGGTTAAAGACAAGACCAGTGTTGCAGTGGCCACCTCAAGCCGTTTTAAATTTACCGATATTTCCAGTAACAGCATTGATTACACACTTTCGGGAACAAATCTCATGAGAAACTCAGACATCATGGGTCGTGGGATTCAAAGCATTACGTTTACTTACTACGATGTCAATGGGGCGACTATTGCCACTCCGACAGTTTCTCCGTCCAGCACGAATATTTGGCGGATTGTTATGAGTGTGACGTCTCAAAAAGAAGGGCAGACGCAAACGATGGATGCGGAAATCCATCCGAGAAATCTGCCACGAGGGTGAACGATGAAAAATCTGAATCAAAAAGGAATGATGTTGGTGGCTGTGGTTCTGGGGATGCTCCTCTTTGGAGCCATGGGAGCTACTATTTCCTATCTTGTAGCCAATAATCTTGCGGATTCCAATGAAGATCTCCAATCGTCACAAGCGTTTTATGTGGCAGAAAGCGGCATGCAGTATGTGCAGATGAATCAGTTGAATGGGGATACTAATTTTACAGACAATATTTCTCCAACGGGAGCTCCTTTTGGAGGGACACCTATTTCAATGTCTCCCGGGCAATTTTGGATCGAATACCTCAATAAACAGACTCAAAGTGTTACTGTTCGGATTACGTCCAAAGTAGGGAGTGCCGTTCGGGTGATTGAACAAAATGTGGGACAGAGTGGAACAGGTCGTCAATATGTGACGATGGCTGGTGGAAATCTTAATGCCAATAACTCCAGCGGAAATATTTATGGTGATGTGGGTTTGAAAGGACAAGCCAATCTCAATCAACCGGCTACGGTTGTGCATGGAAATATTTATCAGGATCCCACTATTCAAATTCCTACGTTAGATTTTAATGTGTATAAAAATATGTGTACGTCCACGTATAGTGGCAACAAAACATTTTCTTCAAATTATAGTGGGAATCTTTGTGTGACAGGTAATGCGACCATTAATGCGAATGTCACCTATACGGGGCTTTTATATGCAAATGGAAATGTAACGATCAGTGGCAACAATGTTATTGTTAATGGGACAATTATATCGGAAGGGAATTTTGCTGCAGATAATCGAACAGGCCTACAGTTAACAGCCCAGAGCAGTAATTCACAGCATATGCCAGCCGTTGCCAGCAAAGGGAATCTGAGCCTGAAGAATTCTGATGGTATGCATGTGACCGGTGTGTTGTGGGATGCAGGGAATATCGATCTCAGTAATTCGGACAATATGATTTATACGGGTTCTTTTATGTCTGGAGGAAACGCCAATATTAACTCAGCAAACAATATGAGCATTACTTTTAGTGCAGACCTTATGGCAGGCGTTCCTGGATTAAGCGGTGGTGGAGGAACGCAAACAGGTTCTTTAAGTCTTTCGGGTTGGAAAACTTATGCACCTTGGTGGTGACATAACAAATTGTAACAATGCAGGACTTGTTGTGTTACAATAAAAAACCAAAAGGGGGAGAAGATGTACCTTAATTTTTTTGGTTTCTCGGAAGCTCCATTCAACATCACTCCCGATACACGCTTTCTTTATCTTTCTCCTCAACACGAAGAAGCTCTCAAGACGATGCTTTACGGAATTAAAGAGAGAAGGGGTTTTTTGACCCTGACGGGTGAAGTAGGGACTGGAAAAACCACAACGATTCGCACGCTTTTAAATCATTTAGGTCCTGAAACAGAAACGGCTCTCATTTTAAATCCTCTTTTATCCACCGTGGAGCTTCTGAAAACCATCAATAATGATTTTGGTTGTTCTGTGTCTTCTGGTTCGCCCATTCAAGGAGAGCTAGAATCCCTTAACCGTTTTTTATTGGAAACAGCACGCCGCGAAAAAAACGCGGTGGTCATTATTGATGAAGCTCAGAATCTCTCTCAAGAAGCACTTGAAATGGTGCGTTTGATTTCCAATTTAGAAACAGAAACGCGGAAGCTCGTGCAAATTGTTTTGGTAGGTCAGCCAGAGTTGGATGCAAAACTCTCGCGCCCTGCTCTCAGGCAATTGAGACAACGTCTCCAGATTCGTCATCAGTTACGTCCCTTGAACCTTGAGGAAACTAAAAAGTACGTTCTTTTTCGGCTTCATCAAGCAGCTCCTAAATGTTGTCTTGTCTTTCAACCGGGAGCCTTTAAAAAGATTTTTGAGTATTCCGGAGGGATTCCTCGTCTGATTAATGCAGTCGGTGAATTGGCTCTTTTAGCTGCCTATACGGAAGAGACCCATGTCATTACTCCCAAAGTTGTCCGACAAGCTTATAAGGATCTTGCCGACAAGTCTTGGAAAAAACCTTCTCTCTGGAAACGCTTTTTAGGAAGACAGGAAACTTATGTCTCTTCTACATGATGCCTTAAAGAAAGCAGAACAAGAATCATCAGTACCTGCCGAAGGTGTGATGGTGGATCGTCATGACTCACCCGAATCACGGTCTTTACGAGTTTATTTTTTGGCAAGCCTGGTTGTTTGTTCCTTGGTAGTGGGTGCTTATTTTCGTTTTTATAAAGTGAATAACAAGAATGAGGTGACTCCATCCCTGCAACCAAAAAGTTTTGCAACAACGTCCATGTCTCCAGCCTCCCAATCAATTTCTTTAAAAGAGGAAGGAATTCAGAAGATGAAGGTGGGGGAGTATGAAGAAGCCAGAAAAAGATTCGAAAGTTTGGTTCTGCTTGAACCTCGGAATGCCGAAGCCTACAATAATCTGGGGCTATCTCTAAAAAAACTAGGTCGTAACGAAGAAGCTTTTGAACAATACCGAAAAGCTTTGGTCTTAGAACCTCATTGTAGTGAATGTCTGAATAATTTGGGGGTTCTCTATATGACTAATCATGATTTGACAGAAGCGGAGAATCATTTTCAACAAGCCATACAGGCTAAGTCGGATTATGCGGATCCCTATTTTCATTTGGGGCTACTTCAGGAGGCTCGTGGAGATATTTCTGCAGCCAAGGCCAGTTATCAAAAATTTGTGTCACTGTCGGAAGGAGTGAGTGCAGATATTGTGGTAAAGGTACAGAACAAGATTGCGACTCTCAAAACCAATTAGTATGAATCTCTCTTTCTTGAATCGTTTTAAAAAAAAAGAAATTATCGGTATAGATCTGGGCCAATCCGGAGTGAAACTCGTTCATTTTCTAAGACAAAAGGACGAGGAGTTGAAAAAATGGTACTATCCCACTCCTGTTTTCCCGAACAGAGATAAAGAGCTTCCGGCGTTTCGTAATTTTCTCAAGTCTCAGGGGTTAACCGGAGCTTCTGTTGTTTGTAACATTGAAGATATTTCTCTCAAAATTCGTCGTGTGGATCTTCCCAAAATGCCGGAGTCTGATTTGACAGAAGCTGTTCGATGGCAGTTGCGTGATGTGTTAGAAGGTTCTTTGACAGACTATGTTGTTCGCTATTCTCATTTAGATGAATATCAAGTAGGAGAAAATACAAAATACTCCCTTGTGGCTTATGCTGTTAAAAAAGAAGTTGTTCAAACCTTGATGGATTTCCTTAAAAAGGCTTCTTTGAAAGTTATCGGTATTGAACCAGCGGCCGTTTCGCTTTTAGCAGCTTTTAATGTTCTTCATGATTGGAAAGAAGGGGAGGTCTATGCCCTGATAGACTTTGGTGAATCAAAATCTCTTTTTATCGTAATGGAAAACGGGAAACTTTATTTTTCACGTCCTCTTGCGGGTATTTCAGCACAAAAATTTCGCATGACAGGCATGCCAGCTTCCGATTTCTATACACAAGTTGCCGTGGAAGTTCAAAAGTCGATGGATGCTTTTACCTTGATGTTTAAAAAAGAAAGAGTGGATCATCTTTTTCTCACAGGTGGAGGTGCCGTGCTTCCAGATCTTGAAAAATCACTCACGAAAACTTTAGCTACTCCAACAACGATTCTGGATCCTCGTGTTCGTTTTCAAATACAGGAACCCACCACCATGCATCTGGTGGCTTTGGGACTAGCGTTGACTCTTCGAGATTAGGAGATTTTTGATATGACGACGTATCCTATTCAGAGAATTAATTTCGTTGAAAAAAAACTTCTGGTTTTAACGTATCGAACCCTGTTCGCTACACTGGGAGTGGTTGTGGGTTTGGGGATCCTGCTTGTCGGTGTTACAAGCATTCGCTTGGTACTTTTAAGTAAAGAAATTCAAAGGGCTCAGAATGAAGTGTTTTTATTAAAGTCGGAACACGAAAGATTTTTAAGTCAAATGGCAACATCCTCTACAGAAAAAGAGCAAGCGCAGAATATGCTCATAACTATTTTTAATGGATCTCCCCCATGGTCTGTGATGCTCAAGGAAATTACTCTTCATATTCCTCATTCTCTTTGGTTGACGGAGATTAAATCGATCGAGAAATCAGATGCCCCTTCTCATCGTGGATTTACATTGAATGGAGAATCTTATCAGGCGGAAGCGATTACCTCTTTTGTCAAATCCTTGGCATCTACATCGGCTTTTACTCAAGTGGTTCTTCAGTCTCTTCAACAAAAGACGGGTCCTCATGGAGATTCTTATCAATTTTCTATTGAAATGGCGATAAAAGGCGCCGCCCCAAAAAAAATATGACAAAAATTGATCTCAATCAGCAGGCCAATCGACGAGAGACAATTCTTTTTAGTCTGATTATTCTTGTTGCACTCGTTTTATTCTCGCGAGTTGTGTATAGTCCTCAGGCAGCTCGACTTAATGAAGCAAAAACGCAATATCAGTCACTGGCTTTTGAAAAAGATGCTTTGGAAAAATTTTCTCATGCAACCCCCGTTATTTCTAAAAGAGATACATTGACCCGTCGGGGAATTAAGATGAAGATTCTTTACGGAGAAGTTATTTCCGTTTATCAGGATGTGACCTCTCTGTTAGATGCACTGACAGAACATACATTTTTATCGGGGGTGACTATTCAGAAACTCAGTTATCAGCCGGAAGTGTTAGACAAAGGATTTGGTCGTACTGATTTTTCGATGGATCTTTTGGGAAGTTTTCCGGAAGTCATTCAATATCTGGATCGTTTGGAGCAATTTCCGGCCCTTTTCAATCTGGAAGGTCTTAGCTTCAAGACAGCGGAAGGACAGTCCCAAGAGTTGCAGATTAATCTTCAAGGTCGTGTTTATAAAATGGGTGTTTCATCTCCAGAAACACAAGTACTTCCGTCAGGAGGACAGTCTTGAAAAGAAAATCTTTAAAAAACGAAGTCCTTATTTTAATAGGGTTTATTTTTTTTCTTCCCACACCTCTTTTCTCAGCACCCTTGTCGGATTTGGCTCAGGATCAATTAGAACAAGGCTCTCTAAAGCCAACTCCCCGGAGTCCTTTTGTTCCCGATGCACGTTTAGGAGATGAGTTGGATCCGTCTACCCTTCTCGTGCAAGGGTTGATTTATGGAAAATCTCTCAAGATGGCTATTCTCTCAGGTCGTATGGTTCGTGAAGGAGAAGACTTGGGACATTATAAGGTGGACAAAATTTTACCGAAAGAAGTGGTTCTTACCCATTCCCAAAACGAGAGTTCTTTTCATGTCAAACTCGATAATTATATGGCCCCTGTGAATAAGAAAAACGGAGGAGGTTTTGTCGTTGAGTTTCGTAATGCGGCTCTCAAGGATGCTCTCAAGTTTTTAGCCAAGGGAGCCGGAATGAATATTATTGTTCCTGAAGACTTTGCAGGACGCGTTACACTTTCTTTTGATGACATGGATCTTTTGGATGCTCTCAGATCTGTTCTTCGCGTGAATGGTTATGAATATGCCATTGAAGACAAAATCATTCGTGTGGGTAAGCCGGATGCCTTTGCGGGAGGAACGGACCTCAAAACCCAGAATTTTCAGCTTCGCTATGCTACTGCCAAAGATATGGTGGAAAAGATCAAGTTGTTACTGTCCGATCGTGGAGCTGTGATTTCGGATGATCGTATCAATATGCTGACAGTCAAGGATCGCGATCCTATTATTTCGAATATTGCCAAACTGGTGGCTGAGGTGGATCGTCGGGATAAACAAGTTCAAATTGAGGCTCGGATTGTAGATGCGAGTCGTAATTTCACGCGTTCGTTAGGAATCAATTGGGATATTAATGGTGCGAACGGCAGAACAACTATTGGTGGCGTCAGCACGGTTGGAACCAATTCAACAACCAAGAATCCTCTTAATGTGAATCTTGGAGTAGCCAATCCAACGAGTGGTATTGGGTTGATTATTGGAAGGCTGTCCGGTTTTAATATTGAAACGCAATTGACTGCGGCGGAGCAAAAGGGTGATATCAGTATCCTCTCTAAACCTTCCGTGACAACTTTAAACAACATGCCTTCCAAGATTCGAAGTGGAACCAAGATTTATGTGAAATCCACTTCGTCCATCAGTGTGGGCACTGCCGGAGGAACAGCCGCTAATGCAGGAACCTCAGGACTTCAGGAAATCAATACGGGTATTGAATTGACCGTAACTCCTCAAATTACGGTGGATGATTACATCAAAATGAAAATTGATGCTGTAGAAAGTGAAGCTGATTTTTCCCGGACGGTGGATGGAATCCCATCTGTGATTGACAATACGGCATCCACTTCAGTGATTTTGAAAGATGGAGAAACAACGGTGATTGGTGGGCTCTACAAACAAAAAACTACGAAACAAAAAAGTGGAGTGCCTGGTTTGCAGAACATTCCAGTGATGGGATATCTCTTTCAATCTAAGACACGGACTCGTTCCGATGGGGAATTGATGATTTTTGTGACGCCCAAGATTGTTAATTAATGTGAAAAAAGTTTTGTTCCTTTTGTTTTTTTTGTTAGCGCTCGGTGATTCTCTTCAGTCCAAAGAGATCAATTGTTTATCTTGGGCAGGATCAACTCCTGTGTCTGAAAAATTTGATTGCGGTGATCTTTCGTCTTTGTCCAGACAGGCAGAATGTTATTTTAAATCACGACAGTATCTACAGGCCAAAGAAATTTACCGACAACTTGTAAGGAAAAAATCAAGAAGAAAGAATGATATTAAAAATTTGATATATCTTTCACAAGCGGCTGCTCGTAGCCAGGATTTCGAAACTGCCATTGAAGCCAATCGGACTTTGATCTTGAGATACCCGAGAACATCAGCGGCTACGGAAGCTTTGAGAAAAATAGCTTTCTTGGAACAGGATTCGGGAAATTATGGAGAAGCCATTTTACTTCTCAAACGACTCCTCAAAATGGTGCGATCTCCTCACGAACAACGAGCCCTCTGGGAGAAAATAGGATGGTGTTATTTCCGCTTGGGAAGGTACCAGGAAGCCTTGGAAAGTTTTGATGAGGGTCTTGCCAAAGCAGAGACGCCGTATCTGCTCTATTGGAAAGCAAAAAGTCTGGAGCATTTAGAATCTCAGAGGTTCCAGGCCCAGGAAATTTTTAAGAACTTGGTCGAAATCTACCCTGCGACTTACTATGGGTTCAGGTCTCTGCAAAACCTGAGACGAAAAAAAGGCAAAAAGTTTTCACGGAATATTTTAAAGCAGTGGTGGTCTGATCATGACGATTATCAAATTCCTTATGCCCACTTTCTTTTGTCGGAGATTAGAAAACAGAAAGCCTATCTGGATCCTTTTCTTCTCTATGGAATGATGAGACAGGAAAGTCACTATCGGGAAAATATCGTTTCTCCCGCCGGAGCCATGGGTCTTTTACAAATTATGCCGGGTACTGGATGTCGTTTGGCTGATGAAGCGGGGTGGAATTCTTTTTATGTGTCTTGGTTACAGGACCCGCTGACGAACATAGAGCTTTCCATCCGGTACGTCAAAAAACTCGAACATATTTTTCCCCATCAATGGTATGCGACGGTTGCTTCCTACAATGCAGGAGAGAAGGTGGTGGCCGAATGGATCAAGGCCCGTGAAGGTTTATCGGAAGAGGAATTTATCGAGGAAATTCCTTACGGAGAAACACGCGATTACGTCAAAAAAGTTTACACCAATTGGAAAGCCTATCAGACAATTTATGGAAAGGATTTTTAAACCTTCTCCAGTGGATCAAAAAGTTTTTTATATTCCTCCAGGGCAAAGCGGTCGGTCATGCCGGCAATGTAGTCACAGATAGTTCTTTCAAACTCCCCTTTGGAGATCTTTTCGTAAACTTCAGGGGGCATGATTTTTGGATTTTTTAAATAAGCCTTGAAAAGTCCTTCTAAAATTCGTTCTGCTTTTTCTGCCATGCGTTCCACACGGTAATGCTTGTACATTTTCTCACGTAAAAAGGCTTTGAGCTCACGATTTTTCTTATCAAAGTCAGGTGTTGTTCCCACAAGTTTAAGTTGAGAAGATCGAACATCCGCCAGGTTTTTAATTTTAGCATCCTTTAAATTGGATTCGGTTTGAGATTCTAAATTGGTAACAAAATCGTTAATGATGGAGCGGATTGTTTGTCGATTCCGGACCTTTTCTTCGGTTGAGGATTGCTTGGAATAATGTTCCATCCAAAGTTTAATCTCATTGAGTTGCTTAAGTGTGATGAGTCCAGAACGAAGTCCATCATCCAGATCATGGTTAGAATAGGCAATCTCATCGGCAATATTGACAATCTGCGCTTCTAAAGTGGGTTGACCTTTTTTCTTAAAATTTGCCTGGGCGTTGGGCTTATCATAGGATGATTGATGTTTTGCTAAGCCTTCACGCACTTCGTAAGTGAGATTGAGGCCCGTAAAATTTGGGTAACGATCTTCCAAGACTGTCACAATACGGAGTGACTGTCGATTGTGTTCAAATCCACCGGCATCCTTCATCAGCCGATTCAAAACAACTTCTCCAGAATGACCAAAGGGTGTGTGTCCTAAATCGTGGGCAAGGATAATGGCTTCTGAAAGGTCCTCGTTGAGACCTAACGAACGGGCAATCGAACGGGCAATCTGGGCTCCTTCGAGGCTATGCGTCAATCGTGTTCGGTAATGATCGCCTTCGTGATACACAAACACCTGTGTTTTATATTCCAGCCGACGAAAAGCATTGGCATGAATAATACGATCACGATCGCGTTGAAAACAGGTACGGTAAGGATGTTCTTCTTCAGGGTATTCACGCCCATCAGAGTCCGCACTTTTCATGCCATACGGTGCGAGCAGTTTTTTTTCCAAAGACTCATATTCTGCACGTGTCCTCATAATGCTCCCATTTGTTTATGAACTTGTGGAATCACGCGAACGCATGAAAGAGATTTTTGCAAGCGTGTTTCCCAGGTGGCCACTTGTTCTAAAGAAGGAGCGAGTCGAAAACGCCCAAATAGAGTTGCTGGTTGAACAATGACGGGAATATTTGGGTCAATGGAGGTTAACATTTCGATGGTCCTATCAATATCTTTTGCTTGGGTTTCTGAGGAGACAACCAATTTAATATAAATTTCTTTTCCATGTGCCGCTTTAAGAAAAGATTCATGTTCTCGCCACCAAGGATGCATGCCCGTTGTCGAAGGGAGTTTAAAATCCATGCTGACGATATCTATTTGGTCCTCAATATCGATAAATTCTCCAAAGTGGACACCGGCGGTTTCCAACATAACTTTTCGACGAGGATTGAGAGTTGGGAGCCACTCTCTTAAAAAATTAACTTTTTGAAGAGGTTCTCCTCCCGTTAAAACAAGAACTTTATCATCAAATTCGGTAATAAGTTCGTTAAGATTTTCTTTTGAAATAGGATTGGGTACGTTTTTAAAATGTTTAGAAAAAGCTGGGGATTCGATACGACAGAACTTATTGCTAACGAAAGTCATGGGCGTATCACAAAATTTACAGGACAGTTCACAATCTTGAAAGCGAACGAAGAGATGGCGTTCTCCTACACGAGGTCCTTCGCCTTGATAGGAGGAAAAGATTTCAATGATGGGGGCTGAGGTAGACATCTTTTAATAAACCGCTCTCACCTTTGAGCGAGCCTCTTTCATGCTGACCACTTCATGCTTAAAACTTTCCAAAAGAGCAGGGGCAAGCGTTTGGGGATCAATTCCATAGTCATTGAGACCTTTTGTTTTCACCGGTGTCCCCTTGCTATCAATATTGATCCCAAAGTGAATTAAGGTAGATACTGGCGAGGCCGTAGCAATAGCCACCGAAAGCTTGGCATCTTCTTCATAGAGATCGTTACCACCCCGGATCAAGAGACATTTTTTATTTCGAAGCATAATTTCCTGCTGAGCAAGACTCACAAGAAGTCTTTCCAATAAAATAGTTTTTTCTAGTTCCATATCAAAAAATTCACCAATAAAATGCAACATGTTTTCACTAAAAATTGATTTTTGTTGTTGAACATCCACCTGATCCACCATTTTTTCAAGAGAGACATCGCATTTTCCCGTAAAGGAAACCAGTGCGTTTCCCAATAATCCAAAGTTTTTAAAAATCCAATGAGGAGAAAGTTGGGTCCCGTCATACAAAATTTTTTGTTCAATCAGTTTGACTTGAATCATAGAGCACTCCATGGATTGGAAATTTCAGCTTCCTGAAAGGCTCGGAAATTTCGTTTGCAAGACTCGCACTCTTCACATGGTTTTTTCTTCCCCTCATAACAAAACCAAAGATCTTGAAAAGGAATGGAGAGTTCTTTGGCGGTGCGTGCAATTTCTGTTTTATTCATGGAGAGAGTAGGGGACAACACGCGGACTTTTTTGAGTGTGGAAAAATTAAAAAAAGTATCCGATGCCGCTACAAAATCAGCACTATTATCAGGGAATGTCGTTCCTTCTTCTCGATTAAATCCAGTGACTAACAGATCGGCCTGTAAATGTTCAGCAAAACAAGCGGCAATATTTAAAAAAAGTCCGTTACGATTGGGAACCCAAACAGCCGCTGCGTTTGATTGACTTTTTGTCAAATGATTCAAATCTTCTGCCAGCGGGTGTGGCAGTGCAGAATGAGGATTAACCAGAGCTGTCTCTGTGATTTCGGACAACCAGGGCAAAAAAAGAATTTTATGAGGCACTTGAAGGGCCTCTGCTATTTTTTTGGCCGCTTCTTTTTCGCGGAGAGCGGATTTTTGTCCATAGTCAAAGGTTAAGGCAAGAAGGGGTTGCGCTATTTTTTGGCTTAAGAAAGCTGCGACTGTAGAATCGAGTCCGCCGGAAAGAATGAGAATGGAACGTGGTTTTGACATCTTTGCAGGCTTAGCAGGGTGGAAATGAAGAAACAAGGAGCTTTAAAACGACACTACCCGCGAACCTTTTGAGTTCACGGGTAGTGCGAGGGAGGTACAATCCTAAGCTGCTTTTCGCGTTAATTTACTTACCCGACCTTCAAGAGTCGAGATCTTGCGTTGAAGCTTGATCACTTCCTCTTGGGACGGGATACTTAGGATGGATAACACTTGATCTTTTGTATTGATGGCAGAAACCTTGGCTTTGGCAAAGATTTCAGAAGCATTAATTTTGGAAATTAGCTCTTCCAGATTTTTCTTGGCCTCGCGAACAATCTCATCGCGATTGAAGTTTCCAAAGTTCAAAAACTGAACTTCTTTAGCTCGGCTGATAACTTCTTCGGCCAGCTTTACAAGTTCGTCTCTCTTTTCGGTAGCTACAGAAGCGATGCCTTCTGTTCGGACCTGTTCAATGAGAGAACGGACGCCCTTTTTGAGCTCGCGGGATGAAGACTCCGCCTTTTCGACAAGAGTGCGAACGACCTTTTCGGCCTCCACTTCAAGCTTGCTGAGAAGATCGGTGAAGCCTTCAAGCTTTCCACCAGCTATTTTTGATACGTTGGTTCGTTTGTGTCGTGTAGACATAAAATCCTCCTTCTTTCTTTAAGGTTATTGGTTAAAAGAGCCCTTTATTCACTAACGAATTGAGAAATAACACAGCGTGTCATAGTCGTCAAGTATTTTTTTATGCAATGCGTTATTTTTTTAAACCTATCCTTATATAAGGTGGGGAGTGATGGATTTCAGCTTGAGTTGAATACTCTCTCGTCCATTCCAGACGTTGATTTGAGGATAATAAGCCAGATTATGAAGGTCATTTTTGAGGGCTGTTTCCAGGTAAGGAGCCCATTGGAAGCCAATGGCGTCCAGACGATGATCTCCCTTTCTTACAGACAACTTCAGGTGGTTTTTCCCCACAACACGACATCCTTCCGCTCGGTTTTCTGTGGCCATAAAAGTAGGTTCCGGATTCCCGGCTCCATGGGGTTCCAGGAGGTTCAGTGATTTCATAAGTTCCAGATTGATATCTTTTAGTTCCAAAGGAGCATCAATAAAAAGTTTTGACGCGGGAACTTCATTCCAGATATTTTTAACGGACAAATCAAATTTTTTTGAAAAATTTTCCAGGTTACTCACAAGAACGGACATTCCGGCAGCCGCATCATGACCACCAAAACGCAACATTTCATTTTCTATATTCTTGAGAGCTTGATAGACGGAAACTCCAGTAACGGTACGCGCAGATCCTTTGGCTTCTTTTCCATCTGTAGAAATTGAGAGAACAATGGCTGGTCGATGAAATTTTTCTGTGAGTCGGGCTGCAACAATTCCTACCACACCTAAATGCCAGCGAGAAGAAGCAACAACAATGCCTTGGCGGTCGAGTTGATTTTGTTCCACCTGTTCGATGGCCTCTAAAACGGCCACTTCTTCCACTTTTTGCCTTTGACGATTGAAGTCTTCAAGGGTGGCCGCCAGTCTCTGAGCTTCTTCCGGTGTTTCTGCTAAGAGAAGATCAAGTGCTTGTTTGGGATCATCCATACGTCCGGCCGCATTGATACGAGGAGCTATGCGAAAAGAAACGGAAGTAACTCCTAGCGGGGGAGTGATAGAAGACACCTCTTTCAAAGCTATGATACCAAGGCGCTTGGAAATTGTTAGTTCTTCTAATCCATATTTGACTAAGAGCCGGTTGGTTCCTATGAGGGGCACCACATCTGCAATCGTACCAAGACAAGCCAAGTCCAGATAACGTTTTAAGTTAGGCAGATCAGAAATCCCAGATTCTCGCATTTTTGATCGCAGAGCCATCAGCAAAAGAAATACAAGACCCGCCGATGCGATATTTTTTTCATAAAAATCAGGATTGATTCCTTTGGGGTTTATCAGAGCTGTCACCGGTGGCCCTTCTTTTTCCGAAGGGGCTTCATGGTGGTCAATAACAATCGTTTCTATTCCTTCTTCTTTCAAGTGGGCAATGGCTTCCCGAGAACGTGTGCCGTTATCAATGGTGATCAGAAGCTTTGGTTTGAGTAAAATAATTTTTTTTACGGTAGATTCTGTGAGTCCATAACCATCATTCAGACGATGAGGGAGAAAGACTTCTGTCACACATTTTATTTCTTTCAGAAAAGCTTTAAGCTGGGCTGTACCCGTAATGCCGTCTACATCATAGTCACCAAAAAGGAGAATCCGTTCTTTATCATGGATGGCTTTGAGAATACGCGTCACAGCTTGATCCATGCCGGTGAGTAAAAAAGGATTAGGAAGATCCGCAAGGGTTCCATGAAGAAAACTTTGGATGCTTGATTCTTCCATCAAATTTCTTTGGAGTAAAAGTTGCGCCAAAAGAGGATGAAGTCCTAACTTTTGAATCAAGTTTATTTTTTGAATTTCTTGTTCAGTAGAGAGGGTCCGTAGCGTCCAGACGGGTGTCATGACGATTTTTGAGTAGAAAGTTTTTGAAACAGAGATTCATTCTCCTTAATCCAAATGTAGAGAGGACAGGCCACAGACAGTGTGGAGTAGACGCCTGTGATGACACCAATGATCATGGCAAACCCAAAGTTCTGAAATTCGCCTTCTCCAAAGAAATACATGAGAGCCACCACCAAAAAGACAGTAAAGGAGGTAATGATGGTTCGAGGAAACATTTCATTGATGCTGACATTAACGATATCTTTGAAAGAAAGTTTAATTTCTTTCTGTAAGTTTTCGCGGATACGATCGTAAATAATAATAGTATCGTTAATCGAGTATCCTATGATGGTCAGGATGGCAGCGACCACGGTCAAACTTATTTCACGGCCTGTCAGTGCAAAGCCTCCCAAAGCCAAAATCACGTCATGAATCAAAGCCACGATGGCTCCGGGGGCAAAAGCAAAATCAAAACGGAACCCGATGTAGATCAAGATCAAAACCCAAGACACAATAATAGCGAGCTCGGCTTTTTTCCTTAAATCGGCTCCGGCTTTGGGTCCGACGGTTTCATCTTGTTCGAGCGTTACGGTATCAGCTCCCAGATTTTTTTTGAGGGCTTCCGTCACTTGAGTGGAAAGGTTACGGGATTCTTCCTGATGTTTTTCCATTTTCACAATCAATCGATTTTCTTCTGACTTACCAATTTTTTGAACAGAAAAACCGCCCAGGTTGAGAGGGTCAAGTGTTTTTCGAACTGTGCTTTCACTGACAGTTTGACTAAAACGAAACTGGAGATTGGTACCACCTTTAAAGTCGGTCCCAAAGTTGAGACCCTTTGTGGTGATGATGATTAAGCTTGCCAAGACGGTAAGCGCAGAAAATGCAACGAACCATCCCCGCCGGCCGACATAATTGAAATGAAAACCTTTAAACTGAAACATTAGGAGGTCCTCTCTCGTTTTAACCCGTAAATCACCCATTCCTGCAAGAGACGTGTGACAAAAATAGCTGTAAAAAGTGTGGTGGCAATGCCGATCATTAACGTAACGGCAAAACCACGGATGGGACCTGTCCCAAATTGGTAGAGAACAATCCCTGACAGAAAGGCTGTGGTATTAGAATCAATAATAGCGCGGCTCGCGTTCACATAACCAGCTTCCAAAGCAGAACGAATAGATTTTCCCGCACGTGTTTCTTCTCTCATTCTTTCAAAAATAAGAACATTCGCATCCACCGCCATTCCAATGGTCAAGACAATGCCTGCAATACCCGGAAGCGTGAGGGTTGCTTGAAAAACGGCAAGAATGGCCATCATAAAAAGAATGTTCAGGAAGAGGGCGATGTCGGCCAATAATCCCGAGAGACGATAGTAGAGAATCATAAAAATCACGACAAGAATGGCTGCCAAAATGGAAATATGAAAACCTTTATCAATAGAATCACGTCCTAAAGAAGGGCCGACGACCGTTTTGGTGAGTTCCTTCATACGAGCGGGCAGGGCTCCTTCATGAAGAATCAATGTCAAATCTTCCGCCTCTTTCAGTACGGATTGGTAATCACCAAAACCCAGAGTGATCTGAGCTTCACCAGAAGGAATTTCACTCTTGATGACAGGTGCTTTAGTGACATTACCATCGAGGATAATTGCCAAACGCTTGCCGATATTAGCTTTGGTAAGTTCTCCGAACAGTCTCGTTCCTAAAGGGTTAAAGGAAAGACTGACGTAAGGTTCGTTGTCATGAACATTGACCTGGGCATTTTTCAGCATATCGCCGGTGACTTCTGCTTTTTTCTTTAAGAGGTAAGGGATACCGCCCACACTTTTTTTAGTAATGGGGTCATATTGCACTTCAAAAAGAATCTCGCTGTCTTCAGGAATTTTATCCTTGAGATATTCATTGAGCTTGTTGATCGTTTCTTCTGTATACGTTTCCGGTAATTGTAAAGTGGTACGGGTTTCGATAACCAACTTGCGTATTTCCTCGTCATGTAATTTATCGTCAACGAGACGAAATTCAAGCCGGCCACCTTTTTTGATAAGGTTGAGGGCACGGTCTGGATCGGTCATGCCGGGTAGTTCAATTGACAGACGATTGGACCCCAAACGGACAATCGTAGGCTCTGAAACTCCGTAGCGGTCAATACGGTTGCGGACTGTTTCCAAAGCTTGTTTGACAGCTTGATCTTTTGTTTTGGAAGCAAAAACATCGGTCAGTCGAAACACAATTATTTTGTCAGCACGCGATTCCCTTTTTTCGATCAGAACATTGTCGTAATGATCATGAATCCAACGATTGAAAGCCTCACGGTCCCCTTCTTTTTTGAGGAGGATTTTTATATCCGAAGAATCTCCGACACGTTCTGATTTTTCAGGAGAGAAAGTTTCTTTTTGTGTGAGTCTCTCAATTTCTGTGGAAAAAAGATCGGAACGATTCCTGAGGGCATCGTCTAACTCAACTTCCATCTCCACATAAATTCCTCCTTGCAGATCCAATCCCAAACGGATGGCTTGATCTGGAAAAAGTTTAAGATAAAAAGGCAGAGGCTTTTGGTTTTTTTCGGAAGCAGCCCGAAGACGATCAAAGTGTCCTATTGTAGGCGTGAGGCAATAAACGGAAAGAAGAACTAAACTTAAACTGAGAAGGGCTTTAGAACTCCAGTTTCGTGGCATAAGGGCCTATTACGTGGTTGATGCTTTCACTGTCGTTACTTGTTGTTTATCCATCTTGATACGAATATTGTCTGCAATCTCGACAGTCACCACATTGTCAGCAACGCCGTAGATTTTTCCATGAATGCCGGCGCTGGTGATCACGTCATCGCCCTTTTTCAAGTTCTGAAGTAATTGCTGGTGTTGTTTACGTTGTTTGGATTGAGGACGGATCATGAGAAAATAAAAAATCACAAATACTAAGATCATCGGCAAGAACATCTGGAAGGCGCCCCCCTTAGGAGGTTGTGCACCAGGAAGAGAAGAAGAGGTGGTTGTGGTACTAGTCGTTGCTTGCGTTTGTGCGTTGGGCATAAAAATTTTTTCGAAATTCATTGTAAGTTCCCTTTCGAATCGCTTCACGTAGGTTACGAATCAGCGATAAGTAATAATGAAGGTTATGAATCGTATTGAGCCTTGCCGAAAGAATTTCTTTCGCAAGGTACAAATGACGGAGGTAGGCCCTACTATATTTTTTGCAAACCGGGCAAGAACAATTTTCGTCGATTGGATTGGGATCTTCTTTATATTTTGCATGACGAATCTGAATTTCGCCAAACGTCGTGAAAAGTTCGCCATTACGGGCATTCCGCGTGGGAATTACACAATCGAACATATCGATCCCAAAACCAATAAACTCCACCAAATCCTCAGGCAGTCCAATGCCCATGGCATAACGAGGATAATTCTCAGGTAGGAGTGGAGCTGTACTGCTGGCCATTTCATAAAGAGATTCTTTGGGTTCGCCAACCGCCAGTCCTCCGATGGCAAAGCCAGCCCATTTTTTTTCGGAAGAAGAGTTCATTTCCAAAAGACGATCCAAACATTCTTTCCGTAAATTTTTGTAGGAACTGCCTTGAATAATAGGAAAGAGGAGGGGCGAGGTTTGCTCGCCTTTGCACTGCAGTGCGTGTTTCTTGAGTGCTCTCTCGGCCCATCTTAACGTGAGTTCCATCGAAGATCGGGCGTCCGTTTCCGACACAGGGTGGGGAGGGCATTCGTCCAATACCATTATAATGTCAGAACCGAGGGCTCGTTGGATTTCATAGGCCAGTTCGGGAGTGAGGAGATGGCGATCTCCATCAATATGAGATTGAAACTCAACACCTTCATCGGACATCTTGCGAAGCTTGGCGAGACTGAAAACTTGGTAGCCTCCGGAGTCGGTCAAGATGGGACGATTCCATCCCATGAACTTATGAAGACCACCTAATTTACGAATAGTCTCATGACCTGGCCGCAACATAAGGTGGTAAGTATTTCCCAAAATAATTTCAGCGCCCAGGTCTTCGACCTCTTCGGAGGTGACGGCTTTGACAGTGGCCGCTGTGCCCACAGGCATGAAGACGGGAGTTTGGATGACTCCATGGGGAGTGCTGAATTGCTTGAGTCGGGGACCAGACATGGTGGGGTTTGTAGCAGGACTCATACTCAAGTCAATAAAGAGTCCGAGCTTTCAGCTCTCTGAATCATGAAGTTCACATTTTCGTGACAGTGAATCGGATGAATCTGAATTTCAGGGTGGTGTTTTTTAAAAACCCTGAAAATCTCATCGGCAAATCCCTGACCGATTGTTTTGACTCCCTGAAAATCAAGAGTAATTTCGTGAAAGCGATCCAGGGAATGAAGAAGCCGTTTTGCCTGGGATCGTGAAACGTATTCCCCTCCTTCTTGGAAGAGCTTGACAGTGACCTGGCTTTTGTCAAAACGATAGTCTTCATTTGTGTATTTTTGAAAAATAGTCTCCATCTTTTTTTTGGAATGAACATCAATATCAATGAGAACACGCGTGCCTTTTCGACAACGAATATCTTCAATAAAAATATCATTCAAACGATTATCAATCGTCAGTTTCTTGTGATGACTTTCGATGATAAATTTATCGGCGGCTTTTGATGTGAAAAAGATTCCTTCTCCGGAATGATATTCGGGAAGGGTTGTTTGTTTGCCTTTCAGTAGATCTTGAAGGGCTTCCATTTCCGTGTGGAGCTTTTTTTGGGAGCGGATATTTTCAAAAATTCCAATTCCGTAATCAGTGATGACAAAGGAAACTGTTTGGGGATTGATTTCCACAAGAACATCACTCAATCGGCTTCCTGAATGGTCGATGGCATTGTTGAGTATTTCTGTGAAAGCATAATGAAAAAGAGAACGGGCGTTTTCGGGTACTTGAGTGAGGAGTTGGGGTTGTGATTGAATCTCTCTGTAAACCTTGTCTTCTTCAAGATTTTTAACCATGTATCGTTTTCTGAAAACCTTTTGATCTTTCCAGATTTTTCGCAAAACCGTTGGAGAATTAAGAATATAAAAGGTGCCTTTACGGCTATGTCCTTGCTTCTGTATTTGGCCTTGTTGGATCAAGTCCTGAATATGTTTGTGAACGGCCTGACGACTCACTTTGAATTTTTTTGCCAAAGAGGTTGTTGTCAGGGCTTTTCCAGACCCAAATTCTTTCAAAATAAGTGCTTTGATCCCAAAAGTTTCCATAAACTTTATATCAACACAAAATAAAAATTATGTCAACTTTATATCAACATGTTTAAAAATTATAACAACTCCTGTTGAGCTCTATTTGGATTGCTTTTGATCAATCTCCCCATTAAGAAACATCTTCTCTTATGACCTCTCATTTGAAACCCGATGCCTTTGAGCCAGGGCAGATTGTCCGCAAGAGCTTTGGCTTGAAGAAGGAAATTCAGGACGATTTGGTTCGTGATTATCACAGTGACATCGTTCAGAAAATTATCGCTTCAGGAAATGCATATCAGGAAAATGGAATTACCTTTTATTTGGCAAGCTCCTTTGGATTTTGTTACGGCGTCGATCGTGCTGTGGAACTGGCCTATGAGACTCGCGAACGTTTTCCCAAAAAACGTATCTTTCTCACAGCCCAGATTATTCACAACCCACGAGTGAATCAAAATCTTCAAGAAATGGGAGTTCAGATCACCACGGATTTTTCCATCATCAAGAAAGAGGATGTGGTTATTCTTCCCGCGTTTGGGGCCACGGCCTCTCAGATTGAAGAACTCCGGCAGAAAGGTTGTGTTTTGGTAGATACCATCTGTGGATCGGTTTTGAATGTTTGGAAACGTGTGGAAAGTTATGCGGAAGAAGGGGTGACGTCAGTGATTCATGGAAAGTATTATCATGAGGAAACGCAGGCCACGAGCTCGCGTGTGCTGGGTTATCCCAAGGGTAAGTATCTTGTGGTTCTGAATATGGAAGAAAGCAAGATTGTTTGTGATTATATTCGCCATGGAGGCAACAAACAGGAATTTTTGAAGAAATTTGAAAAACAAGTCTCTCCTGGATTTGATCCTGATCAGGATCTTGCCTGTGCGGGTGTGGCAAATCAAACCACCATGTTGATGAGCGAGTCCTTAGCCATTGCTGAAGAATTACGGAAAGCTTTGCTAGATCGATATGGGGCGGATCATGTGGCCAAACACTTCAAAAATTTTGATACCATTTGCAGTGCGACCGAGGATCGCCAAAACGCTATTTTGGAATTCAAAGACAAAAACTTAGACTTGGTGATGGTGGTAGGTGGTTATAATTCCAGCAATACGAATCATCTGGCCAAGATGGCTTCGTCATTTACAAGTGCCTATCATATCGAGGATGCCAGCGGGATTCTTTCCGCCAACGAAATTCGTCACAAACCTTTTGGAAAATTTGAAACAATTCTCACCGAAAACTGGCTTCCTGCCGGTTCCCTCCGAATTGGACTTACCTCCGGCGCTTCAACACCTAATCAGGTATTGGGAGAGGTTGTTGAGAAGATACTGTCGTTTCGTTAGGATCTATTTTTAGCTCATATGGCAGCGTTGCGCTAAGGACTTTATGTTGATTCAGAGACCAGACGCAATCGATCTGAAAAAATTTTCTGATAGATTATTTCCGCATCAGTAGCATTAATGTTGGGATGTATCCAGATGGGATGAGCCTCGCGGAGTAATTTTTGTGCGTCAACACCGTCACGTAATTTTAGACCAAGTTCGAGAGTACTTCTGGTCCCTCCCTCATTGGGGATTTCATCGAATGCAAGTAGCAGAGCCCCAAGGACGTCTGTGCCATATTCAAACACATCATGGGGTTTTGCAAGACACAGCGGGGGTTTTCTGTCCAAGATGGTAGGTGATTCAGCAAACAACATAAAACCGGAACGTTTTGTGCCAACAAAGTGGCCGTTTTGGATATACATCGTCATCCCCATCCCTGTAACTATAGTTTCACAGGTGACAAGATGATCCAGGTTGGCGTCACATGCAGCTGCATAAACAGATTGGGCACTGCCTATCGATGGATGATCTGCATCAACGAGGATGCCGTTATCTCTCAAAAGTGTCACGTTATGATCGAAATTGGCCGTTAGCTCACGAAATTTGGTTCCAATGACGCTATTAATGCTGAAATTAAGATCGAATGGCATAATGTTTCCTCCGTAGTTTGATTATCGGCTCTCTATCTGAAAAGTTGCCTATAAAAGCACAGGTCAAGTTCCAGCTACACACATGTAGGACACAGGGAGTTCTCCAAGGCAGTAATAGTAGAGCTTAGAGGGTTTTAAAACAAAAGCATAGGCGCTCCGGAATGAAGCTACTACTGGCAGAAGAGATATCAAAAAGGAGATTGGAAGGCTTTGGCAGACATCTCTCGGAGACCCAGGAGAATGCCCCGGTTAACTTCTCCTGAACTTGTGAAAGCGGTTGTTCATATGAGAAAG
>Ga0209515_10001980_pt1 | contig 32485 bp, 43 predicted proteins | sample Subgroupgradi54m_FD_187454 | JGI IMG/M metagenome (GOLD analysis project Ga0209515, IMG submission 187454) | Subsurface groundwater microbial communities from S. Glens Falls, New York, USA - GMW60B uncontaminated upgradient, 5.4 m (SPAdes)... ... | reverse complement strand
TTCATGAAAGGAAAATTAACATTGGAACCGAAATAGGCCTTAAAGTTATTGAAGTTGCAAACATCAGCGAAGCAATGAAATATTATTTTACTTAACATGTACCTCAAAAGAAGAACACGAATGGCGATAAAGATTTTCCTAGTTGCAGCTTTGCTCACTACACTTGCAACCATGTTTTATTCTTGGCGAGTTGGCATTACAGGAAAAGCTGTCGAAGAGGGTGTTTTTGTTAATGAAACGCTCAATGAAGTTCAAAAAAACTTCAAAAGTTATGGAGACTTGAAGGTGAACTTTAAAGATGGTGAACTGAAGGCTTACCGACACATGGATCTTAAGGTCATTCCTGGAAGAGTCATTTTAAGTGATGCATGTGCCAGCTTTTCCGTTGCAACAACACTTGACAAAACGGACAGCTTAATACGTTCTGTTGAAGGCACGTATGGGGTACGGCCTGATGAGCACGATGTTCTTGAAGAAATTATGGATGTTTTCGAAATATCTCTGGATTATGTCGCTATTGAAGATATTAAAGGAGACATCTTTTATGCACATGCCGTGATGCATGATGATAAAAACGTCCTTAACCTTGATTTACGGCCGAGTGATGGCATTGCCATGGCTGCCAGGTTTGATGCCCCCATCTATGTTGCTGAGGGTTTACTCAAGCAGTATGCAGAATTCAAATGCTAAAGGATGTTTTTTTAAATAGGATTTATTATACTCAACAATGGTCTGGTCATTACAAAATAAAGAAGGTGTACAGCTTGCTCCTTTGAAATTTTCTAATGGAAAAACGCAAGAGAGTGTTGTTCATGAAGTTGTTGCTGCGATAAAAAAAGGACATAAAATAATATTTCTCAATGGAAAATGTGGTTCGGGAAAATCTGTTGTGGCATTAAACATCGCAAAAGAATGCGGAAGAGCAAGCATTGTTGTGCCTGTGAAATATCTGCAGGAGCAGTATAAAGAAGATTACACCAATAACCTCAAAATTTTGAAAGATAATGGAGAGCCATTAACAATACAGAATTTAACTGGAAGGAATAATTTTGACTGTAAGTATACAGGAAATACAAAAGCTGATGACAAGTTTCTGCCTTGTGACATTGAATTGAAAAAAGAAAACTGGGACTTGATTCATGCTTACTTGAAGAATAATAAGGATTTTGATGCTGAGGAATTTGAGGATGTGGATGATGTGCGAAGGCTACATGTTGCCTCTGCCTGCCCTTACTGGAGTCCAGTCATTGGAAAGGATTGGTTTGGAGATTATGGGCTGAAGGATGCAAAGCAGTACAAATACAAGGGCTTGAAGGACAAAGAGTTCATTTATTACAAGAGAAAACCTGGCTGTAGCTACTATGAGCAGTTCATGGGTTACGTGAACGCTGATGTATTAATATTCAACAGCAAGAAGTATGATATTGAGAATATTTTAGACAGGAAACCTGCCACTGATGTGGAGATTATTGATGAGTGTGATGAGTTTTTGGATAACCTTGGAAATGAGAAGAATATTAATTTTAATTTCATGATGAAGAAACTTGAGGAAGTGTGGCACAAGGCTGATGCTGAACATCGTGAATTATTCCAAGAAATTATGGATAGGGTGCAAAAGATACTTGTTGCAAAGTGGATTAATCCTATGATTGAAGATGAAGAAGTTGTTAAAGTGCAGGACACTCCGCTGATTAACTTGTTCAACACTCTGTTAAAAAGTGAATTTTTGCTTGAGCATGAAGAACTTGAGAGTTTCTATGTTGTTGCCAGAAGTTTTGAAGGCATGATGGATGACACGTATGTTGGATTCAGCAGAAACAAGAGAAATGATATTATTGCGAGAGTTGTGAATATAAATCTTGAGAAACGACTGAAGGAATTACTCGACAAGAATAAAGTTTTTGTGATGATGTCAGGAACCTTGCATAGTGAAAGTGTATTGAGAGACATCTTTGGAATAAAGGATTTTTTTGTTATTGAGGCTGAAACAGAGCATAGAGGAACTGTGCAGAAGAACTTTACTGGAAAAGAAAAAAGCTGCAGATGGAAAGACTTCCAAGAAGGAAGAATTACCAGAAAAGACTATCTAGAAGCGCTTCAAGCGTGCATCTTGAAAGGAGAGAAACCCATGCTTGTGCATGTGAATAGTTTTGGCGATCTGCCGAGTGAACAAGAGAAAGAAAAGTATGATATTAGTATAATGAGCCGTGAACGACTGGAAGAACTGCAAGACCGATACAAGAAGGGAGAATTACTACAGATGTTCAAAGATGGGAAGATGGACACGCTCTACAGCACGAAATGCAACCGCGGTGTTGACTTGCCTGGAAAAATGTGCAATAGCATTGTTTTTACTAAATATCCCTTTCCTGGGATGAAAAATGTGTTCTGGCAGATACTGCAGAAGAAAGATCCAGATGCGTTCCTAAAATTTTACTTTGATAAGGCAAATAGAGAATTCATGCAGAGAATTTATAGAGGACTGCGAAAGAAAGATGATTTTGTGAATTTATTAAGTCCTGATTTGAAGGTTTTGAATTCAAGGTTTTAGTTGTATTAATGACCTTTGTATCTGAACTTCTTGCTATACTGCTTGTGGTCCATTATATCAAGAACAAATGCAATAATCTCTACTTCTGTTTCATTGTTGGTTAGAGTATATAACATTCTCCAAAAATTCGATAGTTCAACCCAAAACAAATTTGTAACTCCATATTTAGTTTTGTATTCATCAGGAATTTTATCTTTTGCAATTGGTTCTCCATAGTGCATATTTGCTTTGATCAATTCTTTCTTCTTGTTGATCGCATTGAGGATGCTTCTCTCAATTTTAGAATTAGCAGCAGCGTTTAATTTATTGTAGGCCTCCTCTGCTTCAGGAGAAAGAACTACCTTAACTGCCTTCAAAGTTCAAGCCCTCTTGCAATTGCTTTATTCATAGCTACGTTTGTGTTATGAATCCATGTAAGGCCTTTTAGGGTCACTGCAATTTTGTTGCTCTTTTCAAGATAATCAAGTATTACCATTACTGTGCTATGGTTAACTTGTTTTGGAAGTTTTCTTTTTAATTCGGAAATTGTAATTACACTTTCGTTTATATTCTTAAGAGCTTCTTCTACCATGAGAACTGTGTTCAATGTTGGTGAATGTTCGAGTTTTTGCATATTAATCACTTTTTATTATTAAGTAATAACTATTAGATATTAACTTATATATAAATATTGCTATTTTTGTAGCTCATCTTTACTTGTTGGTATTTGGCGCTAAAGCTGCGATTAACCAAAAATATGAAGAAGACTTATTATAGCGATAACAACACCAATCATCCAAATTACTGCTTGAGGACTTATCTGAAACTTTGTCTTGTAATCCTCAAAGTAACGAACTAAACCGCCGCCAGATTGGGGCATGGTTATTTTTTGTTCTGCCATGTTCTATATGACTGATGATAGTTTAAAAGATTTGCTGTTTCTTTCATTTAATTAAAGAATTACTACGTCTTTTAGCCCTCTAAAATCGTTATCTTTTGTAATCAACTTAAAATCGTTCAACTGGGAAGTTGCGTAAAGTATTGCGTCTACAATCGCCAAAGTTTTAGAAAAATCTATTGCCACATTTACAGTTTCTTCATCAACGTTACATAAAATGCTTCTTTGCTTTATTAAAGACAAGGCTTGGTTTATTTTAGCTTTTGAATAGCCTAATCTTTGTAATTTTTTATTTATCTCAAACAAGGATAACACAGAAGTTGCTAGCCCATCTTCTTTGTCAATAACAGTTTTAACTTCCTCATCAGATAAAAGATAAGATATCCAAATTGAACTGTCTATAAACTTAAAATCTGTCACTTGCTCTTCTCTCCTCTTGAAGCTCTTTGAGTATCTTTGGCAAATCTTTATGTTTTCCTAACAATCCAAAAAAAGACTTAGAATTTTGTGATTTAACTATTAGTTCTTTGATTACTTCTTCGTAAGATTTTAGTCCTTGAGTTTTCTTGATTATTTTAAGCTGTTCCATAGTCTTTTCCCCTATTTGTATTGTAGTAACCATAGTCTATAGTAATAAACTATAGTTTATATATTTTACTCTTTTTAAGAAAAGATCTATCTTTAATAGTTTTTGCTGTGATTTTCAGAAAATCTTACGTTTAAATTATTAAGGAAGAAAAATTTAGGTCTGATTATTTTACATGCAAATATAAGGATATTGCTTCTTTTGTTCTTTTTATTAGCTCATCATAGGTTTTAGCTTGTGTGTGGCAACCTGGAAGTTCAACTACATTTGAGATGAAGTAACCATCTTCACCTTGTTCAACAATGACATTAAATTTTTCTTTCATTTGAATGTATTCTGCCCTAAGCTTATATATATTCCTTAATACTTCATTCTTTTTTCGTATTCTTTATGGTCTACCCACTCAAGAATTATAGATAGAACATTAATTTCATTATTAGCAACAGAATAAAGAAGTCTCCAGCCCCTTGGCATATCATATTTCCAAAGATTACCAATCCCATATTTTTGGATATAACTTTTTGGAATAAGCCTCTTGGCAACTTGTATGCCACAAAATGCATTTTCCTCTAAATCATCTAAAGCGCGATTTATCCATTCATAGAGTTTCTTATCTTCAGTCTTTGATTCTTTCAATGTATTAAGGCTTTCTTTTAACTTTTCTTCAGCAAACTTTATTTCAGATTTCATCTTGATAATTCAGGTCTATTCAAATATTTTTTTGCTAGTTTAGGATTCCAGATATATGCTATTTTTCCTTCTTTGTCAAATGCAATCTTATTGATACTTTCGAGGTAGTCTAAAATAACTAAGAATGTTTGCCACATCACTTGTCGAGGAAGATTTTTCCATAACTCAGTTCTGTTATATTCTCCACTAGTTTCTTCTATTGCTTTTTCTACCATCATAACAGTATCTAGTGTAGGTGATCTTACAAAAGGGTTTTCTGATTGTTTTTTTTGTATACTTCGTTGCATATTTGTATCATATATCAATTGATATATAAACCATTCGGTCTATAAAACGGAAATATTTTGTAAATTTAGAAGATTTATTGTTAGAAAGGAGCTTCTAGGCCTGATCTTGTTTTAAACTCCTCTCTTTGCATTTCTATGAATGTTAGGTCTATCCTTACTGTTTCTCTTCTAAAGTTCTCAAATCTTTTTCGATACTTCATGTCTTTGCGATATTGCCTGAATCTATAGACTTCGGACATGCCTGCAACAATCAGCGGAATAGCAACTGCAATGTCTGTGCAACATCCTACAAGTGCTGTAAGGCTAACCATGTTTGCTCCAATCCGGTCTAATGAATGAAGAGAATTTTTATTTCTTAGGTCTCTCAATGCTCCTTCAAGAAAAAAATCACTAGTTATAATAAATTCTCGCAAGAAACCTTGTTCAATGCCGTGCTCACCATAATTATTTTCTACTTCTGTTGTGGTGAAGTAATCTTGGAGTGTCATGTTTAGAAATTGAACATACTTCTTTTTTTCCTTCTTTTCTTTACTTTTTTTGGCCTTTTTACCCGAGTTATTCTATAAACTCCAAAGAAGTCCCTATGAACTCTTATCGTTACTTTATTATCATATCTCCTATGGCATTCAGGACATAATAACAAGTAATTAACTGCACGATCATCATAATTTCTTCTATTCTTATGAGCATATTCTAGTTTAACACCTCTTGGCTTTTTTTTGCAATGCTCACATACTATTCTTCCAAACTTTTTTTTGACTCTTGTTTGAACCTTTTTCTTCCTAAACGCATTTATCAGCTTTCTTACCATTTAAGAGTATATATTACAAAAGGATATATAAATGTGATTATAGTGGGCTAAGAAAATTATAGAAAGTATTAAAAATATTTTAATTTATGATAGCTTATGGATGTATTAGAGAGTAAGTATGTAATCTTAAGTATAATTGGTGAACACGCAGGCGAATCTGAGATAGATGTATTCTTAAGAAAAAGAAAAGAGATTCATGAAGCAGGAAAATCTTTTTGGCTAATCAAATCAAATAAGGCTAAAACTGAAAATATACAAGAAATTTCTAAAAAGGCTGAAAAAGAGGGAGAAAAAGTGTACGTTCTCTTCATTCACGCTTCAACAAAAGGAGGAGCTAGGCCTACAAAAAAAGAAGATATTGCACATCATTATTCGTCAGATAATAACAATTGGAGTATAATAGAAAATGGAATTAAAGTAACTGGTAAAATTGATAGGAGCTCTACTGCATTGGTATTGAAAAATTTAGAAGTGTTTAACAAAGAGGATGTTATAATTGATTTATGGAACTATTCAGATTTCTTTGATAGTCTGAATCGCATTAAAACAGGTTTAGGAAGTTCCACTGTTTGTGCAGTTAAAAAATATTGTGAAGGTATGAAATCAAGGCATAGGAAAGTAGTTGCTTTTGGAGAATTGATGGAACCTTACGCAGTTTGGTTAAAATAAAAGTTGCTAGGAGCGCATAAGCCGCCTTCTGTTGGTCTTCTTATCACGAGGACAAGAGGAGACCATTCCAACATTTAACTTAGCGTCGTAACCGACTTGCACCGGCCAGGGCTCGTTGTTTCATCGTTTCCTGTGCTTGCGCTCGACTGGTTATCTTGTTTCTTTCGCAAGAAACGTCAAAGCATTATTCTATGCTCAGGGTGTTGAAACCCTACAATCTCCTTGCTATGCACAGGCCGTGTTGTTTCTGGACGGTTGCCATCCATTTCTGAATCTTCCATCGGGAAGTGGCCTCTCATGGTGGGCGGACTTTCCTCAGTGTAAACACCGATAGTTGGCTGTCGCTCCTAACGATAGAATGAGTGTTTGGAGTGTTTAAAAAGGTATTCCTGAAGTTCATCGCAACATAATTGCTTGTTCATTCCCTTTGAAATGCTCATCGCCTGTAAGAATTTTTGCGTTTTCTTCTTCTGCTGTAAGTAAAACAATAACATCTGCCATGCCAATTCCTCTTATCTCTTTTTTTGCCTGATTATATGTTCTGCCAAATTTGAGAATAAAACTTTCCGTACCCTGTGTTATTTTTGAATGCATTTTTATAAATTCATAATATTGCTTGAAATCCCATCCCTCCTTGTCAGCGCGATAACTTAATTCCAGTAGAACAATAAATGGCGTTATTACCTTCTCTTTCAGATACACCTCAACTTTTTTTCCTTGTTCTGAGCCAAGGAAATATTCAATCCAAGCATACGTATCAAAGACGATATTCATAGCCTTTCGCTCCAAATTTCCTTTCTTTCTCTTGTGGTAAAGCTCTTTGTTTTACCTTTGAGGCTACCAAAAAGCGAAGGCTTTGTTTTTTGTGTGATTTGTATCAATTTCATTATGAGCTCGTTATATGATGTGGTTTTTTGCTTTTCTTTGAGTTCTTCCAGTAGTTCATACGTTCTTTCTTTGAGTGCTATGGTTTTCATATAACTTATAAGTTATAACTTATATAAAATGTTTGCTATTTCTCTTCTTTGAGATTTTATCCTTTTTATAACCCTTAGCGGAGAAACCCAAAAAGATTACGCACTTTTGCCTAAGGCTTATTTAATCTGCAATAATACATAGACAACACTGGCGAGGATACCCATTACTGGTAAAACATCAATCCACTTGCTTTTCCAGTTAATCTTCATTTTTCCATTCTACAAATATAACTATTTTTGTGATAATACTATTGAATTAATGACAAGAGATATACCACACCTGCTATCATCCCAATTACTAACAAAACATCTACCCATTTACTTTTCCAATTGATTTTCATTTTGTCAATTACTTAATTTGAGATAAGACAATAACAATACATGTTATCATAATTATAACTAATATCGCGTCTATCCACTTACTTTTCCAGTTAATCTTCATTTTTCTATTCTCCTCTCTACAAGTATAATAAAAATTATAATCGCTATACTAATAAGTATTTCTAATGTCCAAATATATAATTCTTGCGTTCCAAATGATCTCAAATAGTAGTATAAAACAGTAACAAGACCTAGAATAGTCGCAAAGGCTATAACTGCTGTCGACAAGGCATTTACTTTATCAAATTTCATACTTCACTATAACACTCTTTTTTTTATAGGCGTTTAGGAAAGAAACCTGAAAATGTTACGAAGCTTTTGTGCTAGCCAATAACTTTCTTCAAATCACTAGAAAAGGCCTTACTTGCATTGAATATTTCTATACTGAGAATTTCACCTTCTTTTGTAATATCCAAAACAACATTATGGGCTATCTCTACACTTTTCCAATAGATTCCTTCTTTAATTTCAATGTCTAGTATATCTTCTTCTTTATCGTAATGCTTTTTCATTTTATTCCAAGAATAGTAAACCATACATAATAACCATGCCCAGTATAAAGACCAATAATTCAAGTGCTGATTGTTTTGCCTCTGATGTTGACACATTATGGCTGTGTATCTGTGGGATTAAATCAGATGCTGCGATGTAGATAAAACCTCCCGCTGTGAACGGAATTAAATATTCTGGAACTGATGACATTATTTGCCCTAAAAGCAATGTCATAATTGCACCAATGAGTGCAGTAAGTCCTGTGAGAAAATTAAAAATAATCGCACCTGTTTTCTTGAAACCACCATGTAAGAGTACTCCAAAGTCTCCAATCTCTTGAGGAATTTCGTGCAGCACCACTGCGATTGTTGTTGCAATGCCAAGTTGAACATTTACTAAGTAACTGCCTGCAATCAAGATTCCATCAATAAAATTGTGTAACCCATCCCCAATAATATTCATCACTGCATAGGGCATTGGCCTTTTTTTTGCTTCTGGTGTGTGAGCAGTATGGTGACAGTGCTTCCATTGCACCAGTTTTTCGAGGATGAAGAATAGTGTTATTCCTGAAAGCAAGGATATTGCTGTTGTCATGCTAAAACCAGATGCTGCTGCTTCTGGAATCAAGTGCAAGAACGCATCACCAAGCATGACGCCTGCTGAAAGGCTTACTAAAAGTATTAATGCTCTGTTGAGGATGTCTTTTTTTATTGCAAGCGCTAAAACTCCGACGAACGAGATAAGACTAACAATGAGCACACTGAGAATCGTATAACTCCATGCACCTCCATTTTCTAGCATAAAAATATTCCCTTTTTTCGTTTTATAAGCGTTTTGCTGTAAAGAGTGAGAAAGGTTTATATTCTTGCCAACAAGCGAAATCTCTATGCAGACAAAAGAGAAATATGACCTTATTACAAGGAATTTGGAAGAGGTTATTGGTGAGAAAGAACTGAACGCTATTCTTAATGAAAGAGATTTGCGCGTGTACTGGGGGACTGCTCCAACGGGAAAGCCTCATATTGCTTACTTTGTTCCTATGAGAAAGATAGCTGATTTTCTCAAAGCAGGCTGTCATGTAACCATCTTATTTGCAGATATTCACGCGTACTTGGACAATCAAAAATCACTGTGGGATCAATTGCAACATAGAACGGAATATTATGAATTTGTGATTAAGGAAATGCTGAAGTCTCTTGGTGTGCCTTTAGATAAATTAAAGTTTGTACGAGGAACTGACTATCAACTTGGAAATGAGTATGCTTTGGATGTGTATAGATTAGCTGGAATATCTTCGTTGAATGATGCAAAGAAAGCTGGCGCTGAAGTTGTGAAACAATCTGAGAATCCTAAATTGAGTTCATTGCTGTATCCTTTATTACAAGCTCTTGATGAGCAGCATCTTGGCGTTGATGCACAATTTGGTGGCACTGACCAGAGAAAGATATTCATGTTTGCACGAGAATATCTGGAGAAGATTGGATATTCCAAAAGAATACATCTTATGAATCCGATGATTCCTGGATTGACAGGAAAGAAAATGAGTTCTTCTGACAGAAGCTCTGTAATTGATTTGCTTGATGATGAAAAAGAAGTTGTGCGAAAGATATCAAAGGCTTACTGTCCTGAGGGAGAAACTGAAGAGAATGGTATCCTTGCTTTCTTGAAGACAGTTATATTCCCTGAATTACAAGATAAAAAGAAGAGCTTTATTATTGAGCGAGATAAAAAATATGGTGGGAATGCTGAATTCAAAGATTATAGCACTCTTGAGGATGCTTACAAGAAAAAAGAAATTCATCCTAGCGACTTGAAGAATGCAGTTGCAAAAGAATTGAATAAGCTTCTTGAGCCTATACAGAAGAGCTATAATTCAAATAATAAAATGAAGTTTGTAACGAAGATGGCTTACCCTGAAGGCTGAATTCTTTCATAGTCGACAAACGAAAATGCACCACAATTCTTGTTAAAACTTCTTTTCCAGATTGAATGGTCAATGTAAGGAAATATTCTGCATTTTTCAGGATCATGGGAATAGGAAACATGAACACGAGTAAGCATTAGCTTTGTTGCTTGACCTATTGTTGCGTCGTATATTGTTTGGCCACCAATCACAAATGATGTTTCATCTTTAGCTTGAGCAACCTGCAATGCTTCTTCTAAATTATTACACCTGATAACACCTTCGGGAGCTGCAAAACCATTGGCTGAGACAACAATGTTTGTTCTTCCTTTAAGAGGCTTCTTGCTTGGCAATGTCTCAAATGTCTTTCTTCCCATGATGATTGGATGGCCTTTGGTTGCATCAATAAATCTTTGCACATCACTAGGGAAAAAACCCCATGGAATTCTTCCATCGATTGCGATGATATTGTTCTTAGATATTGCAGCGATAAGAATGAGCTCACTCATACTGCTACCTCCATTTTAATGAAAGGATGAAAATCATAACTTTCTACTGTTGCATCACTATACTCCCAATCAAATAGTGATGTGAATCTTGCATTAACTAATCTTGGAAGCCTTTTCGTTTGTCTTGACAACATTAATCTTGCGCCTTCAACATGTGTCATGAATCCTTCCTTTGCAGGCATGTCATAAATATGCGTGTCTCCCAAGAAACCAACAAGCTTTCCAGGTTTGAATTTAGAATGCTCTGCGAGAAGCGATAAAAGAGTTGCATAACTAGCTATGTTATAGGGCAGACCTAACATTGTGTCAACAGACCTTTGTGCCCATAATAAATCCAATTTTCCATCTGTCACAAGAACTTGGAATTGATAGTGACATGGAGGAAGGGCCATTCTTTTTCTTTCCTCTTTAGTTCCCCAGGCATCAACAATCATTCTTGTGTCATCTGGATTTGATAATAAAGTAGTAACCAAATTTACTAATTGGTCTTCTCCTTCACCATTGTAATCTATGTCATAACTGCGATAATTTGCTCCCTTATGCCTCCACTGCCAACCATAAATAGGACCTAATTCTCGTTCTTCAGCCATTCTTCTTTTCGTTTCTTCATCTGGTGCATAAGGCATCTTATCAGAGGAACACCACTGGTTCCATATTGGATTACCCCTATCCTGAAGCCATTTTTTGTCAGTTATTCCTTTTATGAAAAATTCAAGTTCTGATGCAACATTTTTGTAGTTAATTTTTTTTGTTGTCAGCAATGGAAATCCATCAGACATATCATGCTCGAATTTTACTCCAGAAATAGTAAATTTATCGTACCCTGTTCTTGTGCTTTTACGCTTTCCTTTGCTAAGGATTTCTTCAACTATATCTAAATAAGCTCTCATTAAAAAATTTAGAGAGGCCTACTTCATTATATAGTTATTTTTTGTCGAGTTGTTATATTCGAATATCTATGCCCGCAACATAAACTTTTCAACTTGTGCCTTTGCTTTTTCTATTTTCAAGATTAATGTTTTTTCTATTAGTATATCGAAACTTTTAAATATTATTATGTAATAAGTTATCTATGCCAACAGGTAAGATAAAGGTCAGGTTTAGAGATAGAAAAGATCATTTAGTTATTACATTGTATAAAGATTTAAGGGTAAAATTTGGGATAAAATTAAATAGCATCATTTTGTTTGAGGTTAATCATCATAATTTTATTAGAATACCAAATAAAGATTTTCATATTACAATACCTAAAAAACTTATAAAAAATAAATGTAATTTAATAACTATTAAAATTTTAAGAGTTTATAATAAAGAGGATTGCATAATCCGTGATAAAGAATATATAAATACGAAGGGTATGAATTTTAAAGCAATAATACCTAAAAAAACAAAGTCGAATAAAGATTTATTTGTTTTGGATTTTTATGATTATTTGTATGTATGGTACTCAATCGGTGGTGGGGCAGAACCAGTATTAATCAAGAAAAATATTGATTTGATATCTATTTCAGAACTTGCTGGGTTCTTTTTTGGAGACGGAAATACTTCTGAAGGAATAAAAAGTTTTAGGTTAAATAATTGTGAACCTTCAACATTAAATCACTCTCTTAACATTTTACAAAAAATTGGGATTTCTAGAAAAGTTTGGAAAGTTCAAATAATATACAGCACCAATAAAGATCTTACTGATGTGATAAAAGAGAGGTGCATTGATTATTGGAGTAAAACTTTAAAATTTAAAAAAAATCAAATAGTCTCTGTAAATAAAAACAAAGCAAAGACAGAATCTTTAGAATACGGTTCTGCTAGGATATTTTTTGACAATAATACGTTTATTGAAATCATGCTTAATGGTGTACTTAAAAAGTTTATAAATATCGTGCAATCCCCGAAAAACAAATATGAAAAACAAATTTTAGTGGGATTTATAAGAGGGCTTGCAGCCGCTGAAGCATGTCCTATATTAACTAAATTGGGGGCGCTCAGTAAAGTTGCTTTTTCTTTCAATCCACATAATGATAGTTTAAATTTTTATAAAGAAATGCTAAAAAATATTGGAGTAAACTATGCTGGTGCACACGGAAATGAGCTTTATATTTATGGAATAAAAAATTTTAAAATATTTAATCAAATTAATTTATTTAAATTTCATAAATCTAGAAAGGAAAAATTTGATTTTGGTTATAAAAATCATAAATTTTCTAATTAAGGTTCATTTTTTAGAATAGATTTATTCAAATCATATTCTTTAATTTTTTTTAATTCGTCTTGGAAGTTTGATATCAGTTTTATTAATTCATCTGCAAGCATTTTTTTAACTTCGCCACTGAGTATTCTTCCTTTTTTATAATCTTCAAATAACTTTTTACTTTTATCTTCAGTTAAAAAGAAGTTAGACAAATATTGACATGCAATGTCTATATCTGGATTTCCGCCTTTAGTTCTATGTTCTTGTATTGTCTTTTGCCCGCCAGAAAATGCATTATTCACTTTTTTAACTATTGTTTTTTCATCATCGCTATAGAATATAGCATTATTCTTTGATTTTGACATTTTACTCCCATCTAAACCTTTCATAAAAGTTGCGTGCAAGATAGACGGTTTTTGATATCCGGCTCTTGAAGCAATATCCCGGCATATCCTAATATGGGTATCTTCATCTGGACCAATCGGAACTAAAACGTTTTTAATCCCGAACTTTTCTTGTGGAAAAATTATATGGGCAGATTGAACTGCTGGATAAAAATGAAGTCCTATATTTTCCTCATTCTTATAACCATAAGCCGCTTTTATTTCCGATAAATTTATTTTTTTTGACAGTTTAATTGCTAAATTATAGATATTTGTATAAATTTGGTCGATAATAAAATAAGTGCTTTTAGGATCAAACCCGTAAGCAAGTAGCTCTTTAGCCAGTTTTAAAGAATATTCTAATGCTTCTTCTTGGCTTTTTACTTTACCTGCTAAGTAACTTTCATCATCTGAAATAGGTATAAAAATTGGAACTCCAAATTTTCTCTGGAAATACAAATTTGTATCAAAAACTACTTTATGCCCTATATGCATTGTACCTGAGGCATTAAAACCAGAAACAATTGCGCACTTCTCACCATTTTTTAATGCTTTGTAAAATTTATCAAATTCTCTGTGGGAATATATTAATTTATTCTTAAAAGTATAAAAATCTGGTATTTCTTTTAAATCAGATACTAATTCGGCACCAAACACTTTAACAAGCTTCTCATTATCCTCTAATAAGCTATCTCTCATAATCAATTTCTCCACTAACTTCCCAAGGTGTTACGCTATACTCTTTTTTCACTTCAACATCTTGGTTATATTCTATTTAAAGGTTTTTGTGAAGAAAAATTCTGATTGAAACGCTTGAAGAGATAAAATTTTCCCTTGAAGTGTCAACATTGAAAAAATAAAAACGCTTTTATACTTGTTCCACTACATAATTCTATTAATTTTCAAACCGTAAAGAGGTGCAACAATAATGGCAGCAAGAAGAGCAGCAAGGAAAACTGCAACAAAAGCTACACGAAGAAAGAGAAGATAACTCTTATACTGTTCATAGCAGATTATTACATTTTTTCTTTTATTTTTTTATTTCAAAAATCATTTTCTACGGCAAATATTTGTTGGCTCAAATGAAGTGCACTTATCTTTTATTTTCGAACAAAGGCCATAAGGATTGTTCCTGTTGCATGTTTGAGATTCTTTTACAAACTTACAATCTTTTATCCTTGCATCCCACACACAAAACTGATTGGAACTTATCCCACGACAGTATTCAACATGTGAAAATGGATCCTTGACAAGACGACAAGGTTCCTGCTTTGCAAACATTCCTGTAAGAGAAACATCTTGGAGAGAAGTTAGCGCAAATCCTCCAACCAAGAATAACATTGCAAATGTGATAATAAAATTCTCATTTTGAGAACTCCAAAACCTCTTTTCCATGTTTCATTTGTGACAATTGCCATATAAAAATTTATTCTTCCTGTGAAAGTGGTATCTTCCCACTCCGACAGGTTTAAATAAATGTTAAGTAATTACATTGTATCATAATCAATCGATAAGGGGGGTTGAAAACATGGGTTTTAACACAACTTGGGCAAAAATTGCAGGTGTTGTGTTGCTATTGGTAGGAATCCTTGGGTTTGTCATGGGAGACGAGCTCTTTGGGTTTGGTGTCAATATGCTGCATAACATCGTTCACCTTGTCACTGGTGCACTGTTCGCATGGGCAGGCTTTAGTGCTGGTGGAGCAAACGCAAAGAAGACAAACCAATGGTTAAGCGTTATCTACATCGTCGTAGCTATTTTAGGTTTGTTGAATGTAACTTTCCTCGTTGATTTGCTGTATCTTAATGCTGCAGACAACTGGTTACATATTGCATTGGGCGTTGTTACAATCGGCGCTGGATTTTGGGGTGAATAAACCCCTTTATTCTTTTTCATAAAAACTTTTAAATAGAGTTTTCTTTTTATATTCTCATGGTACAATGGAATCTTAATGATATCTTTCCTTCTTTTAGTGAAAAGTCCTTAGATGTGGCATTACAAAAAATAGAGAAAGAGGTAAAAGTATTTGAGAAACTACGACCGAAATTAAAAGATACTCTTTCTGGAAAAGAAGTTTATCGTATTCTTGAGATGAGTGAACAACTTTCACGGAGCATGATGCTGCCTGGGCATTATATTGGTTTAAAGCTGGCTGAGGATACGACTTCACATAAATGGAATGCTCTTAGCTCTCAATTCTCTCAAAGAAGCACGGATTTTGCAAATAAAATGATATTCTTTTCTTTGTGGTGGAAAAAACTTAATGATACCAATGCAAATAGGATACTGAAAGATCTTGGCAAGTACACCTATATGATGCAAGAAACGAGAAAATTCAAAAAACATACGCTTGAAGAAAGTGAGGAGAAGATTACCAACATCAAAGACATTACGGGTGTCAATGCTTTATCGAGCATTTATGATATCATAACGAATGCCTATACCTTTGATTTTCATGGCAAAAAGAACCTCTCACAAGCGCAAGTTTTAGAGCATGTAAGAAAAAATGATTCAAAAATAAGAAAAGAGGCTTATGAGACTGTGCTTGGAAGATATGGAAAGGAAGAAAGTGTTCTTGGGGAAATTTACAGGAATATTGTGCTTGACTGGGTCAATGATGGACTGAAATTAAGAAATTACAAGACCGCCATAGGCATCAGAAACCTCAGTAATGACATTCCTGATGAAGCTGTTGATGCTTTGCTGAATGTTTGCAGAAAAAATGTTGCAGTATTTCAAGATTACTTTAAACTGAAAGCAAAAATAATTGGCATGAAGAAGCTACGAAGATATGACATTTACACACCCATAAGGGGAAAAGAGAAAAAAATACGTTATGATGTAGCTTTAAAGACTGTGTTAAGCGTTTTTCATTCTTTTGACAAGAAGTTCTCTACCTGTGCAAGGAGAATGGTGGATGAAAAACATATTGATTCTGAAATACGGAAAGGAAAACAGAGTGGAGCATTTTGTGCCAGCACTGTGCCTGAGATGACACCTTATGTCTTGTTGAATTGGGTTGGTAACTATAATGACATGTCCACTTTAGCACATGAATTAGGACATGCCATCCATTCTATGCTTGCTGAAGATAAGACGGTTTTTGATTTCCATTCTAGTTTGCCGATGGCAGAGACTGCCTCAATATTTTCTGAGATGCTCCTCGAAGAGGAATTGCTGAAAAAAGGAATGCTGAAAGATGAAGAAATAAGCCTGCTTGCAACACAAATCGATGGTATCTATGCAAGCGTGCTACGACAAGCATATTTTGTTCTTTTTGAAAAACAAGCGCATGACCTGATGGAGCATGGAGCAACGATTGAACAGCTCAATGATTTATGGCTGAAGAATTTGAAAGAGCAATTTGGGAATGCTGTTGAAGTTGCTGATGTCTTCAAGCACGAATGGAAATATATTCCTCACATCTATCACACACCATTTTATTGCTATGCTTATGTGTTTGGAAATCTTCTTGTCTTGAGCTTGTTTAAGATGTACAAAGAACAGGGAAAAGCATTTCCACCCAAATATATTAAAATATTAAGTTATGGTGGAAGCGAAAGCCCTGAGAAGATATTGAAAGAAGTCGGCATTGACATTAGAAGTGAAAAATTCTGGCAGGGTGGATTTGACTTGGTCAAGGATATGGTTACACGATTGAAAAGAGAACTGGATGCTTAGCTTACTTGCTTTCAAGTTTTTTTTGTTGCTTTGACCAAATTTTATTCGGTGTTTTTTTTACCCACTCAGCATATTTTTCAAGAAATCTCATTCGTTCTTCAGAATTCTCTTTTTTTAATTTTTTCAGTTCTTCTAAATTCATCTCTTCAGGTATTTTCATTGTATGTATTTTTTGTACTTCTCATCTATTTTAAGCTTTCTAAATAAGTCCTCCATGAATCTCTTGTCTAATTTATCCTTAAAAAGAGCAAACAGATAACGAGAGTCTTCTATATCCTTTTCAGTTCCCAAGAAAAGCTTGAATACAACTTGTATCTCTAAAGGAGAAATGTACATTATATGGTTATTTATGCTTACCTTAATTCTTTCTTTCAATGATAAGTCATCTAAACTAACCTTTGAAAACTTTACCTCCATGTTTGGAATAAACTCTCCTTTTTTTGAAAATCGTAATGCTATACCTCTTGATAAGTATTCTCGATAAGCTTCCTTGCATTCAGAGGTGTTTAAACATTCAAACTTTTCAGATAAGTTATTCCATAAATCATTGAATCTTACAAAATCCATCTTTTCTAGGAACATATCTACATCTTCAGAAATTCTATTTCTTCCAAAAAGTATTGGGATATACCCTGAGATTATAACATAGGAAATTTTTAATTTATCCAATATTTTACAGAAGTCAATTACAAAGTTATCTAAATTATTTAGTTCTTTCTCAAAAATTATATTTTTGTGAGTATATTCTATTTCCATAGGATCTAAAAAAGGATTATATTTATATGTCTTCTGCGAGCATATGGCGAATGCGATTTATGGTGGTAAACCTTATATTAAAGCCCTACAAAGAGATGCTATGACTCCTGAAGATGAACTTTTAAGGCCTGTTGCAAAACATGAGATTAAAGAGAAAAGCAAGGTTTGGAAGTATTTTTGGAGTTTTGTTGGATTTATTCTTATTATTCTCATATTGAGCTACATGCTCAGTGGGTATACGGTGATGTCTGTCATTGCTGGAAAGATTGCAAGTGAAAAAGTACAAGATAATGTTGTTATAAGTGACTATGGGGATATTATTTTTCAGGAAGAAGCTTATCAAGAACTGAAAGAGCTTTATCATACCAATGAAAAAGAATTCAGGGCTTGTTTGTTTGGTGATTTTCATGACGGAGTCTATCTTATCAATAAACTATTTTTACCAACAATGCACTTTCAAGACTATGACCAGGTTGTTTCGAGTCCTTGCCCTACAAAAACATTGTTAGATCTGCACAGCCACCCACAAGACCATTGCATTTTTTCCGACGTTGACATCAATGGGTTTGCTCCTACTGAAGAAAACACACTTTTAACGGTGATGTGCAATGATAATAGATTTATATTCTACAAGAAAACCATATAAACCAGTTTTACGTGTTTTTCTTATGATGCTCAAGAGGTTCGTTCTATTTCTTATGGCGTTGCTCCTTATTTCTAGTACAACGCATGCGAAAGAGAATTTCACTAGCTTCAACATTATTGATGGCACAAATGGAGAGAAATTTGCTGATATTATTGGCCATGTCACCGTCCAAGGAGAAGAGACCAGAGTTGTTTTGGTTAGGAATGGCACTCTTGTTTTAGATAGTGAAAAAGCTGTAGAAATCGTGCTTGATCTTGATGCCACTGAAGCTCCCGATTATTACTACTTTGGATTTCCTGAAGGGAACTCTCTCAATTTTTTTCCCATTGGAAAAGTAAGGGGAAGTATTTATGATACGTTGGATAACCTTGTTGCTAAGGCAGATATTCTCTTTGATTGTGATAAACCTATGACTATTCTATTCCCTGAAAATAGCGATAGATATGGTGGTTTTTCTTCTTATCTCCCTCTTGGAAAATGTATTATATCTACAACAGACGGGAATATGCTAGGAAAAAATGAAATCATTGTTGAACAAGGAAAAGCTTACGACATAGACTTGGTGTTAAATAAAAGTTTAAATTCACATTCCTCTTTTTATTTTATTATCTTTGGAGTTGTTGTTATCCTATTCATCTTTTATTACAAAAACAAAAGGCTGAATCGACATAAAAAAAAGAAACCAACAAATAAAAACCTCGATAGCGTACTTAAAACATTAAATGAGAAAGAGAAAGGCATTGTTTTGTTTTTACGTGAACATGGGAATAAATCTTCTGCTACAAATGTACGACGTGCTTTACAAATTCCCAAGACTTCCTTTACTCGCATGCTTACGCGTTTAGAAGAGAAGAAAATTATTGTCCTTGAAAAGGATGGAAGCTTCATTAAAATAAAACTTGCTGAGTGGCTTTACAGTTAAATGGGTCTTATTTTGGCCTTTTCTTATGAAATGGACTCTATTTTATTCCTTTTTGAGTTCTGCGATCCTCTCAAGTTATTTAAAAGAGAACTTCTTACTTTTCTGTACCATCAGAGATGATGGAGGTAGAACTATGAAAAATACTATGAAAAATAAATTATTATTAATGGTCATGCTGTTTGTGATTGCCTTACCTTTGGTAATTGCAACAGAGGATAATACAGCTGTTCTCTTTAAAGGGGAAATTATTGAAGGAACTACAAAATCCTTTGATTATGCTGCTTCTGATGATGACTATCTGAAGCCTGTTGCAATCAGTGTCAAAGAAACACAAAAATCTGAAAAGCGATGTCGGATCCTTTTCCAAAAAGAAGATATTTGGCTTGAAGAAGGCAAAGAAGTTATCACACAATCTTCATTCCGTGTTAGGATAAACTCTGTTGAAGAAAATCTTTGTGAAGTTGAAGTCAGAACTGTTGATGATACTTCTAAAGATATTCATGCTTATATTACTTCAGTAAAAGTTGACAATTATAAGCCTGATCAACAAGGTTATATCTTTGTAGAAAATGGAGCAAAAGTTGTTTTTATTGCAACGATTGAATCTGATACAGCTGTCAACGATGTTCCTTATGTATTTTATAACAATGGAAATCCTACTGGGAAAGGTGCAACTGATAAATTAACTGGCACTGTTGACTTGAAGAAAGGGTTAAACTATATAGATTGGGCTATGGTATTCAATTATAAAGATGATACCTTGTACAAAACAGGTTCATTTTTGACTGTCTTGCTCCTTGATCCTGAAGAAGAAAAAATAAATGATTTTTCATGGCATGGAATTACTATTTATGCTCAAAGCCCTGGATATTCTGATGATAAAGATAAGCCTTATGCTTATGTAAACTCTTTGACAACAGATAATCTAAAACCCAATGCACAAGGGTATATTTATGCCAAAGAGGGTGAGAAGGTTTACTTTACTATAGAAATTGAATCAAAGGGGGACGCAAAAAATGTTCCTTATGTTTTCTATAACAATGGATATCCTACTGGAAAAGGCTCAACTCAAAAAGTAACTGGTACTGTTGACTTAAAGAAAGGGCTAAACTATGTAAAAGAGGCTATGGTATTCAATTATAAAGAGGATACTCTTTACAACACAGGATCTTTCCTAACTGTCTTTTTGCTTGATCCTAGTGAAGAAAAAGTAGCTGGTTCGTATTATAATGGGCTAACGATTTATGTGAAGAAATCAAATGATCCTTCAGACGAACCAACTAATCCAAGTGATCCTTCAGGCAAATGCCAAGAGATATATAGAATATGTCTTGAAAATGGTGGATCTGCAGAAAAATGTCAGGAACAATTACCAAGGATATGCCGTGAAAAATCTCCAACTAATCTTGTAACTGAACCTTCTTCAGATGCTTCTGATGATTACACCAAACCAGTTATGGACTGTGGTCTTGTGTACGATGGCTGCATCAAGCGAGGCTTGAATGAATATGTTTGTCAAGAAATGCGTAGTGAATGTGAACGTGGAGGCTATACAGAACCTTATGGCAAAACGTGTGATCAGGGATGTTATGCAAATAGTGACATCAACAAATGCCTGCCTTATGGGACACGCATAGAACAAAAAGGTGTTGCCTTATATTGTGATATTGATGGTTCTCTTCTTGAACAGAAAAACGATGGCGATGCCGCCAATAATGACTATGAATGTAAGAGCAACTCAGCGCGCTATGGCACATGCGAGAATGTTGCAGAGCAAAATAATATCTTAACAACGATATTTGGATGGCTCTCTCGATTATTTGGTGGAAATTAATCCACCCTTTTTTTCTTTTTTCATATATTTTACTTTCACTAAGAAAACTTAAAAACAGGCGTTATTCTTTACTCTTATGGGCAGATATTCTCATTCAAAGATAAGCACTTTTGAGCAATGCAAATACAAGTATAAACTGGCTTACATTGATATGATACGCAGTGATGTACAAAGCATTGAATCTTTTATGGGTAGTTTGGTGCATCAAACGCTTGAGAAGCTTTACAAAGACGTTGTTCATGGTAAGATTACTGATAAAGAAGATTTGTTACGATTTTATTTGCTTACTTGGTCAAGAGAATGGAATAAAGATATTCTTATAGCAAAAAAAGAATTTGATGCAGAATACTACCAAAATCTTGGATTGACTTTTATATTAGAATATTATGATACCTACTTTCCTTTTGATACACTTGAAACTATTGGCATTGAAACTGATGAGAGATTAAAGCTTTCTAACAATAATGAATATTATGTCAGGATTGATAGACTTGCAAAAGACGATGCTGGTAATTATTATGTCATTGATTACAAAACAAGCAATGGACTCAAAAAACAGGAAGAATTAGACAAAGACAGACAGCTTGCAATGTATTCTCTATGGGTTAAGGAAAAATATCTTGATGCGAAGTCTGTGAAGCTTGTTTGGAATTTTTTAGCTTTTAATGAAGAGAAAACTTCGGTACGAAGCGATGAAGAGCTTGTACGATTACGAGAAGAAGTTGAAAAAGTGATACAAAAAATTGAAGTGTGCACTGATTTCCCAACCACTGTGAGCAAACTCTGTAACTACTGCGAATACAAGGCAATATGCCCTGCCTGGAAGGAGTCAACCCCTGGAGATAAGACAAAATACCATAAACAAACCTCACTGCACAAGTTCATTGACGAGCCTCCTATATTCTCAAAACATTAAATCTTAGTTTATATATGGTTTTAAATAAGGTCTGCTTAGAATATATGAATGGATTCTCCTGAAAAGAGGAAGATGGATACGTATTACAAAGAACAGATTGCCAGCAACTTACAAAAAGAACTGAAGATTTTTGATGATATCATTGCCATGCTTGTTTCTGCTGTTGCACCGAAGCATGCTGCAAACTGCAAGGAGAAGGAAGATTTCTGGAACGTTGTCTTTGATCATTGGGGATCTTTTAGTGAAGTGATGCCTCCTTATCGAGAAGTAAAATGGAATTTCATGAAGATTAAAAAGTATAAAGAGATCGCTGAGAAGAAAGGTTATGGGTCAGAAGGATTAGATCAGGAAGAGCTCAAGATACGTGAGAAATGTCTTTCGAGCATGTTATGGTTTGGCGATATGCTTGCGTATAGTGCTGGATTAATTAAGGAAGACTTGCGAGCAAAAAGATTATTTGGATTAGATGATTGATTCTATGTTTAGATAATATTTTGTTTTTATAGTTGTGCTGATAAAATAGGTTTGTTCAAGAAAATTTAAAAAGAAAAAAGCACATAGGAAGGAGTCAAAAAGTTCTCTCGTGAAGCAAATATATAGATTAGGTCGAGTTATTAGTAATTGCGGGCTGAATGCCTCGTTACCTTGGCACGTACACCCCAACCCTATCAAACCTGTGTTCCACAGGTACTCTCAGTCTCTTTTCGCGGCCGGCTTCGAACTTAGATGCTTTCAGTTCTTATCCATTAACGCGTAGCTGCTCAGCCTGCCCTGTCGGACAACTGATAAACCAGAGGCGTCGAACCTTTGTTCCTCTCGTACTAAAAGATCCTTCCACTCAGACTTCCACACCCCCAGTAGATATCATACAAACTGTCTCACGCATGTAAACCCAAGTTTTTCAACTTGGCATGGACTATACCATCATCCTCATCTTGTAAGAGGAGATCGGCGTGTTAGCCTTGTTGTTTCCAACAAAACTCTCAGCATTACGCTTCAGTCTCTACGGGGGCAACATACTACTTTCTGTTTTCACAAGTAAATGCAACAAGATTACAATTTTTGTAAACAAGTTTGTTGCATCCATAGCATGCGCCTTCCCTCGGTATTATCATCTCTGTCAGTTTGTAACAGAGGAAGACTTCACCGAAATGAGCCGATTTATCGTTGTTACTCATATTTTACTTGCCATATCGGTTCACTGTGAATTGCTTCACAGCGACGCCATCTTCTTTACGTTCTTAACCCAGCTCACGATCCGCCTGTTAGAGAGAATGAAAACCATTCAAAAAAATGCATCGTAGTTTCGTGTTCAACATTTTTTCTTCATTATATTTGGGTTCTCTCTCCTTTAACCGGTGAACACCCGTACCCTTGGGAGCTTCTGCACTCCCAGGTTGCGAAGAGCCGACAACGAAGTAGCAAGCAGCGCCGTCGATTTGGACTCTTAGGCGCTACAACTCAATTATCCCCGAGATAGCTTTTCTGTCATACCTAGCCCTCACCAATAAGGACATAGGGGTTCGCTAGACCAGACTTTCGTCTCTGAATTCCGTAATGGTTGGAATCCAGTTAGGCAAGCTTTTGCTCTTGCACTCTACCCTGGATTTCTAAACCAGGTGAGCTTACCTTTGGGCCCTACTGATATCTTTTCAGCAGGGTGCCGCCCCAGCCAAACTGTCTGCCAGTCGATGTCCTCGTAATGACGAGTTAGCGATACAGCGCAAGATGAGTGGTATTACATATTTCGCCTATTCCAACCCTAACGAATTGGACGTAGCAGCTCCCACCTATCCTATACATCAAGCACTATACCGCAACAACAAGCTACAGTAAAGTTCTACGGGGTCTTCGCTTCCCACTGGAGGTCACTGGCCTTCACACCAGTGGAGTATGTTCAGAGGACACTAGTTTGGGACACTGACGATCTCGTTATACCATTCATGCAAGCCGACATTCAATCGGCAAGGTATTACGCTACCTTAAGAGAATCATAGTTATTCCCGCTGTTTACTGGTCCTTAGCTCCCTTGTAGAGGAGTTTGAGATACCAGCACTGAGCAGATATCACGTCCCATACACATCCTCGCGGACTTGCGAAACGTTACGTTTTTGTTAAACAGTCGGACCGTCTTGATATTTGAACCCTGTATCCGCCATGCTAAGCACACAGACGCAGGGACCCCTTATACCGAGGGCACGGGGCCAAATTGGCGATTTCCCTAAACTAGTTTACACCTTCATGCCTTAGCTTTCTCAGCTAGCCACACCAGTGTTGGTTCTTGGTACGGATGCATATGATCCTTGCACGTTCTCTTTTCACGGACTCCAGGCATCTACCGAACAGTCCACAAGACTGCTGTTCCCATTTTGATCTGGGTCTCATCATTACGATACTCACCAGATCTGTGATGGTTAACAAGCACGACGATGCTTGTCGGTATAGCCCGAAATGTCAAAAACATGCCTTGCGTTGCCGCACGTACATATACAGTACAGGAATCTTAACCTGTTTCCCCTTCCCACTAGACCAATTAGGACATGGGTTAGGACCGACTAACTCTTCGCTGACGAACATTGCGAAGAAACCCTTGGGCTTCCGGCATTACGGATTCTCACCGTATATAGATCCTACTGCTATCAGGATTCTCATCACTGCGCGGTCCATTAATTCTTACGAAAAAACTTCTGCCCACGCAGGGCGCCTGCCTACCTCACTCCTTGCGGAGGATTGTGGTATCGGTAGTTTCCTTAGCCCCGTCCATTTTCAGGGCACGTGACCTCGAATGGTGAGCTATTACGCTTTCTTTAAAGGATTGCTGCTTCTGAGCATACCTCCCATCTGTCTCGGGTGACATACACCTTTGCCCCTTTAACACTTAGGAAACATTTTGGGACCTTAACCACAAAGGGGGTTGTTCCCCTATAGAGACACAAGTTTACCCCAGTGCCCCTTTTTCCAGACATCTTAGAAGCCCACATGTTGGGAGTTGAACAAGTAAGCGAGAGGTTTCCCTCCCAGACTCACAAATCCGTGGCTCTACCACGTAGGCAATCTCCGTCCAGACTAAACTGCGGCTTATTTCGGCAGGAACCAGCTATTACCGAGCTCGATTGGCTTTTCACCCCTAACCAAGAGTCACACGAACGCATGCACACAGCACCGCTTCGGACCTCCACGAACGATCAAGTTCGCTTCATCCTGCTCTAGGTTAGATCGCCCGGTTTCGGGTAATATCCTTGTGACTTTGGCACTTTCATACCATGTCCCTCGTGAACTGCGGACACATTGGTTTCCCTTTGGGTGCTTGCTGTAAGCAATTACCCTTGCCACAAAGATAAAGTCCCTGACTCGTTATTCAAAACGCACGATACAACTCCGGAGAGCCGTATCTCACTATCACTATTAGGTTTCAGGATCTGTTAACTCTCTGTTAAGAGTTCTTTTCAACGTTCCATCACTGTACTATTCGCTATCGGATTTGGGTTATGTTTAGAGTTAGAAGTTGATGCCTCCTAGATTCAGACGCAATTTCCAATGCGTCCTACTCAGGATACTCGTACATCTTTTGTTTTCTGCTACGGGACTATCACCCTCTCCGGTGCTGCTTTTCAACAGACTTTGCTTCAAACAATTCAGACTAAAAACGAGTCCTGCAACACCACATCTCTTTGCTATTTCTAACAAAGATTCAGTTTGCTCTGTATTGTTTTCGTTCGCCACTACTAACAACATCTCATTTGATTTCTCTTCCTCCAGGTACTGTAACGCTTTACTTCCCTGGGTGGTCTATCCTTTCGGATTGTTCCAAAGAACACGAAGTCGCATTCAGGGACCTATGGTTCAAAGACTGCATGCGTCTCGCCACAGCATTTCGTTGCTTGCCACGCCCTTCATCGATGCCCAAACCGAGTCATCCACCTAATAGTTTAGGTTATCTATATACTTACTTTACTAGTTGAAGACCTTTTGACTTCCTTCCTATGCACTGTAATTATGATTGAAGTTGCACTACGTGCTAAAATCTTTTCAATAAATACACTTCACCCAAAAGCTTTCTTTGAACTTAAGAGCTGCACTTGTTTCACTTTATGTGAATATGATTTAGTAATTTTTTGAGACATACTCTACAATCTCAGTTAGTTTTTCTGCATTTGCAAATTCTACTAGGTGCTGGTGTGATTCTCCAACATACTCTGTTGGTGTATCTATTCTACCATCCTTGTTTTCATCATATCCTACTACCATTGGAATTTCGAATTTGCCATTGTCTCTAAGTTTTTCAAAAATTATTTTTTCAACAAATTTTCCATCTTCTGTGTACCAAATCTGAACATCATACCCTTTTGCTAATGCAAGATTTTCTATTGTTGTTATCCTTCGTACTAACTTATATTCATTTGCACTTTTATCCGAACATGCTATTGCACCAAGTAAGGCAATCAATCCCATTCCTGTGTATCTTGCAAAGTTTTTCATTTTTTTACCCTGTTGATATCGGTGCCGTAAGGTTTTTTCAAGTCACAGGAAGAATACCCATGATATAGCAAGAAAAAACCAGTGAGCTATATCAATTGAGCGATATCATAACGTTGTTTTCAGAAACTTGGGTTTAAAAAGCTTTTGTTTGATTTATTCGCCCTCTTCTGCTGAAGAAAATAAATTCCAGCAATCTGCTCATCGTTCATTCTGTGGTTAAACCTTTTTCAATTTTGAAGTTTTATTGTGATAGTACCATCAAACTGGTTGCCAGATCTGGTGTGATAGTAATTACTTTGTTTGCATCTGCAAACTTTTCTGGATCGAACATAATATCTGCAAACATATCACTGCATACTGCATTTAATCCGCGTGCACCTGTTTCCTTATGAGCTTTTGAGGCAATACATTGGGGCACTGTATCTGCAATGTTTACTGTGAACCCTTTCAATTCCAACATCTCAATATATCTTTTCAATGGTGAATTTTCTGTTTTTCTAAGTATTTTTACTTTATCCTCTGTTGTGAGTTCCTGTAACACTCCTATTGCTGGAAGTCTTCCAACAAGTTCAGCTTTGACGCCGTACTCTATCAAATCTACTGGCCTTACTCTTTCTAGCAAATGTTCTGCTACAGAAGATGTTCTGTCTCTAAAACCTATACGCAAAGCATTTGGATGTACTCTTTTTCTGATAATATCTTCTAATGATCTTCCACTTCTTACAAAAGCACCTGCTGCAACAAATAAAATGTTTTTTGTGTTCATAGGACTTATTTTTTCTCTGTGATTGGATGTTTCTACTACTGCTTCTTCAAGCCAACCAATTAATTCGTCTTGTATTTTAGATGAGAAAAAAGCTGTGTCGGTAATCTTGTCTATTTCATCAATGAAGATGATGCCATACGGCTGTTCCTCTTTTGTTCTTAATCTCATCTGCCCAAATATTGATGAAAGATTTTCTCCTACATAACCCTCAGTTGATTTTCCTGTTAATTTGGCAGATACCATTGGTAACGATGCTTTTCTTGCCAACAACGAAAGTATGTATGTTTTACCAACGCCTGAAGGCCCTAGTAAGAGGATATTATCCTTTTGCATTTCCCCCTTTTGGGTCATTTTTGTCATGTAATTTGAGAATGCAACTGCAACAACTCTTTTTGCGTGTGTTTGTCCTATGACATATTTGTCCAAATATGCAACAATTGATCTTGGTTGTTGCCAATCAATTTCTGGTACTGCGACGGGTGTGAGAGCTGGAGTTGGAGGTGCTGTAACTTTTGGGAGCTTTCCGCGTACACTTCTTAGAAATTCTCTTACCTTATCCAATCTTGTTGGATTGTTCTGTCGGAAATCATAGGACCACAATTTTTCTTCTTTATCTTTGTAGAAACCTACGAGAACTTTATCGTTTTTATCGTGAGAAAAAAGAGTAAACGGATGAATTCCTTGTGAACCCTCAATGCCATATATTGTAAACGGACTTCCTTCAAAAGGAGTAAACCTTTCTTGCTCGTCAAATCTTCCAATCGCCTTCTTGTTATTTGTTTGTATCAAAGGAAGGTACATTACATTGTCTCGACATTTATCTTCGAGAAAATTTCCTGCTTTATTAAATTTGTAATACTGTTTATTCGAAAAAACATCCTTGTATGAGAATCCTATAGGGGCTTCATAGATTTCTCCTTCAATGTTAAAAAGTCCATACAATCCGTCTTTGAAAAAATCTGTTGGGAGAATATATGTTGGTTCTTTTACTTTCTGTCCATCCGCCTCATACTCCAAATCTTCAGAAAAAGGTATGCCCTGCAATGCCTTTTCGATTGCGAATTCTAGTTCTACATATCGTGAAGTAAATACCACCTTTGGAAAAAAATTGGATTTTATATAAACCTTTCTGCTTCTTTTATGGTTTAAAAGGATTTAATCTCCATACTCTGCTTGAGAGAACATTTGCCAACCTTCTTTTAATCGTACTGCTAACGAGGGTTGAAGATTGATAGCAACAAGATTTTCTAAGTTGTACAAATCTTCGTTTGCCGCTCTCGTATCAGAACCGTTTATTGCACTAAGAACTGATGGCTTACATTTATGGACACTATAGTAGAGCGCAACTTTATTGCCGTTAATCATCCTGCCCCGTGCAATCAGCTCTTCTGCTACTGCATTCTCTTTTAAAAGGTAATCACTACATATCGGGCAATACCGTTCTGATGACTCATTATTTCCCATGCTTATTCATCCCTTAATCAGTTTTTAGATGCCTTCGGTATTATAACGAGTTTTTTGGAGTATAAAAGGTTTTTCTCAACCGAAAGGTATTTCTTCGTGTTTTCTTTCTTTGAAAGATGAATACTCACGCTTTGCAGAAGAAAATTTTATCTTGGTATGCTTTACATAAGCGAGATTTGCCCTGGCGACGCACAGAAGATCCGTACAAGATTCTTGTTTCTGAAATCATGTTACAACAGACGCAGGTTGATAGAGTTGTGCCAAAATATCATGCATTCTTAAAGAAGTTCCCAACGTGCATTGCATTGGCACGCGGAAAAAGAAGTGATGTTCTCGCATTGTGGTCTGGTCTGGGTTACAATAATCGTGCTGTACGCTTGCATGAACTTGCACAGATTGTTGTGAGCAAACATGAAGGAGAGATTCCTAAAGATTATGAAAGCTTAATCTCCTTACCTGGTGTAGGCCCGTACACTGCACATGCAATTCTTTCGTTTGCTTTTAATTTGCCGTATGCATGTGTTGATACGAACATACGAAGAATTTTAATTCATGAACTCACGTTACCGCATACACTTTCTGATGTGAAATTACGAGAGCTTGCTCAGGAATTAATTCCGAAAAACAAATCACGCGAATGGCACAATGCACTGATGGATTATGGAAGTGCTGTGCTCACGAGCAAGAAAACGGGCATCAAAGCAAAAACACAACAGAGCAAGTTTTTCGGTTCACGACGATGGTATCGCGGGCAGATTATGAAACTCCTTGTTGAGAGGAGGTCTCTTTATCTTACAACCCTCAGCAAAAAACTCCAGAAAGAAGACTCATGGATCAAGAATATCGTTGATGAGATGGCAATGGAAGGATTAGTACTACGAGAGAAAGAAAAAATCAGCCTTCCTACTTAATTCTAAAATATGGACCGTAAGAGTTATTCTTTGTTGCTTACTTGTTCTTTTTGTGTTGTTCTTTTTGACAATAAAATCGTCACGTTTATTATAAGAATTAGTAACGTCAACCAAAACATTCCCAAGGCAAAACCTGCAATAACATCGCTGAACCAATGAGCGTTCAGGTATACCCTACTTAGTCCAATCAAAAAAAACAATGCAATATTCGTTGTGATAAATATGCGTCTGTACAAAACATTCTTTATGTCATCTTTAAAGGAATACAATAATACTGAAAAAAATATTATTGCCATTGTCGCATGACCGCTTGGAAAACTGTATCCTGAAAATTCAATGAGTGAATTCTGAGGCCTTGTTCTGTGAATTATCAGTTTTGCCAACAACTCGAGAGACACACCACCAATGATGCTAAAGACCAAGAGTATGGAGTGATACCATTTCTTTTTGTACACTAATATAGAGAATAATATGATGCACAAAATCAAAAGAACTATGCTATTTGCAATATTTGTTATGAATAGCATAACTTTGTTAAGCAAAGGGCTCCAGAGCAAAATAACATGTGCATTCAACCAAACATCCACTCTTGTCATGAATTCATTGTCTAGAACATCTTCTGTCATTTTAGAAAACACATACAAGGAAAATATGCTGAGTACAAGCGTGTAGAGATGATATTTTGTGAAAATATGCCTTTTCTTGTTGATGAAACTATAAGCATATATCAATGCTATACTGAGGACAATTGCTAAGAGCATAAATCTTCCAATGTATTTAGACGCTATCTCGTAACTTGCTCCAAAGATATAGCCGACCATTACAAATGCTACTGCCCAGCTTATACCTCCAATGATGTTATATACCATAAATTTTCGAAATGGCAGATTTGACGAGCCTGCAACAAAAGGAGCAAACGATCTTGTCAAGGAATTTAATCTCCCAAATATCAACGCTTTTCCTGTGTGATTATTCATTATCATTTTTGTTTTTTCATAATGCTCTCTTTTGAAAAAGAAATACTTTCCATACTTTGTGATAAAAGAAATACCATACTTCTTACCCAGCATATACCCAATCAAATCTCCAAAGATTGCTCCAAACGAGGCCACGAGAATAACATTCCCCATGTCTAGCATTGATTGTTTTACCAGAAATCCTGCTAGGATTACGATTAATTGTCCTGGAACAAAAAAACCAAGAATTGGCGTTGCTTCAATGAGTGTAATAAATAAAATTATCGCATATCCCCAATGATTCAAAACTGAAAATGGTAAATTGAGCATCGTATCAACCAGTGACATAATAATTTGATAGAAAAGGCTTATTTAAAGATGCTTATAAAGTGGACGCGACGGGATTTGAACCCGTGGCCTCCTGCTCACTTGAGCACAACATACTTTGTGCCTTGCAAGGCAGGCGTTCTACCAGACTGAACTACACGCCCTCTGTGAGTTTGGGTTTTTATTCTCTTTTTAAATCTTTATTTTGCTTATCTTTTAAACTATTCTCATAAACATTTTTAATACCATGACTCTTGGTTTTCGTATGGGGAAGTTGCATCAAATCAATATTGGAAGCGGAGGAGTTCCTAAGCAGCGGGTATGCGTCGCAGAAGTTACGGTTGAACGTGTTCTTGGCGATGACTGGAATTGGAGTCATGAAAAAATTCAACCGAATGGTAAATTGGGAAAGCATGGTGGAAAAACGCAGGCTGTTTGCCTCTATTCTCTTGAATGCCTGGAAAAACTCAAAGCATCAGGATTAGAGGTATTTCCTGGAGCTCTTGGTGAAAATTTTACTACTGAGGGCATTGACTATCACAGTGTAAGAATTCAAGATATTTATCGCGTTGGTCCAGAAGTTCAGATTTGCATAACTAAAATTCGATCGCCATGTCTCACCATTGTAAAAGCATATGGTCAAGACATACTTAGTGCGATGTGCGATGAACGCGTAAAACAATGTGATTATTCTTCTCCGAAGTGGGGCATGACGGGATTTTATGCAGAGGTCCTACAACCGGGATTTGTAAGAGAAGGCGATAACATTGTGAAAATAAATTGATGAGAAACTAAGAATATAAAAAAGAGGAAACGATACCCTGGATTGTATAATATTCTTCTTGCAAATCTCTTGACACACACTTAAACAAATAACTTGGACAATTTCCCGATCGATATTTATCTCTCAAGGAATGCATTGTGTTTTTTTGTTCTGAAGACAAATCATATTTCGGAAGAGATACTAGGCTCATTACAACACAAAGATCAAACCAGAATTCTTTTTTTAAAAGAAACCTAAATGTTTCATTTATTCTTTCTTGATTCTCTTGCAAATTTCGATGTATAGAATAATGAGATAGTAATGTTTCAAGATTCTTGATTACTTTTTTTATCATTGTTTTAAGAAAGCACCATGCAGGCATGAATATTTTGGCTGGTAACACTTGTTCTGTTCTTTTGTATAAAATAAAAGGAGGTGATCCATCCGCAGGTTCCCCTACGGATACCTTGTGACGACTTAACCCACCTCACTGAATCTGAGTTCGAGTTACACCTTAATGTAATCCTCACTCAGACCCTGCTCGGTTGATTTGACGGGCAGTGTGTGCAAGGAACAGGGACGTATTCACCGCTCGCTGATGACGAGCGATTACTATCGATTCCAGCGTCATGAGGGCGAGTTACAGCCCTCAATCTGAACTAGGGCATAGCTTTGGAGGATTAGCTCCGCCTTTCGGCGTTGCATCCCATTGTGCTAGTCATTGCCGCGCGCGTGTAGCCCAGGAGATTAGAGTCATACA
>Ga0209515_10001979_pt1 | contig 32486 bp, 23 predicted proteins | sample Subgroupgradi54m_FD_187454 | JGI IMG/M metagenome (GOLD analysis project Ga0209515, IMG submission 187454) | Subsurface groundwater microbial communities from S. Glens Falls, New York, USA - GMW60B uncontaminated upgradient, 5.4 m (SPAdes)... ... | reverse complement strand
ATACCAAGCCCTCTCAAATTCAAGCCATTATGGCGGGCGGTAAAAAAGCGGTTTTTAAAAGCCGGGAAGGGGCCGAGGACAACGCGGAGGCCGGCGCGTCCATCATTCAAAAAAGAGTTCGCGCCGGTGATGTCGTCATTGGCATTGCCGCCAGCGGGGTAACACCCTTTGTTTTGTCTGCCCTAAAAACTGCCAAAAACCTGAACTGCCGCACTGTTTTAATCACCTGCAGTAAAGCTACCCCTCACCCTACCCTCTCCCACAAGGGGAGAGGGAAAAAAAGGACTCGCTTTCCAGAAGTCACAATAACGCTAAGGGTTGGGCCTGAAGTTATAGCGGGATCCACGCGCCTCAAAGCGGGTACGGCGACCAAAATGGTTTTAAACATGCTGACCACGACCGCCATGATTCGCTTGGGCAAGGTTTACGGCAATCGAATGGTAGACCTTCAAATTAAATCCCACAAACTCCAGGAGCGAGCAATCCGAATTTTAAATGAGCTGGCGGGCTTAAACCGCAATCAAGCCTTGCACTACATAAAGGAAAGCCGCGGCCACGTCAAAACCGCCATCTTAATGGCCAGAAAAAACATTTCTTACGCCCAAGCCCAAAAACTTTTGCGCCAAAACCAAGGCTTTCTCCGCTCCCCATGAAATCCCTGGCTTTAGGAATCATGTCGGGGACATCGGCGGACGGCATCTCCGTCGCGTTGATAAAAATTGACAAGGAACAAATCGAGCTCGTCGCTTTCAAAAACTACCTATTCCCCGAGCCCGTTCGAGATCAAATTTTAAAAGGTCCCTATTTACCCGCCTCGCAATTAGCAAGATTAAATTTTACGCTCGGCAAACTTTTCGGCCGAGCCGCCCTACGACTACTCAAAGAAAGCAAGGTAAAATCTAAAAATGTCTCCGTGGTCGGCTCTCATGGCCAAACCATTTTTCATGACCCCGGCCAAGCCACGCTTCAAATTGGCGAACCCGCGGTTATAGCGGAAATTCTCAAAATTCCGGTCGTAGCTAATTTTAGGCCCCGCGATATCGCCGCCGGCGGCCAGGGAGCGCCCCTTATCCCTTACTTCGATTGGTTTTACTTCAAAAAAGAAGCCCCCCTGGCCCTGCAGAACATTGGAGGTATCGCCAATGTCACAGTCGTGGCCAGAAAAAAAGAAAACATTTTCGCTTTTGACACGGGACCGGGCAACTGCTTGCTTGATTTAGCCATCACGCTTAAAACCAAGGGAAAGTGGTCATACGACAAAAACAGTTACTGGGCAAAGCGGGGACGACCAAGCTTAAACTTGATTCATAACGCTCTCAAACACCCCTTTTTCCACAAGGCGCCGCCCAAATCCACGGGGCGCGAACTTTTCGGGGATAACTTCCTTCGCAAATATTTCGCCAGCCTCATGACAAGAAATTTGCCGGACTTGGCCGCGACTTTAACCCAATTTACCGCGAGCTCTATCGCTTTGGCTTATAATAAGTTTATTTTTCCCAAGATACGAATTAAAAAAGTGATCGTTAGCGGCGGAGGAACCAATAATCCCCTAATTATGGAATCCCTGCAAAAACAAATCGCCACGGAAGTGATCGAAATTGAAGATTTTGGCATTCCCACGCAAGCAAAAGAACCCATGGCGTTTGCCCTGATGGCTTATCAGGCAATCCATGGCCAACCCAATCACATCCCCTCGGCCACGGGAGCGAAAGGACCGCCGAGAATCCTCGGAGAAATAACATGCAAGTAGCTCCAAAGCTCACCATCTTTCATTTGGATGGTGAACGCGGACTCCGTGGCGGTGAAAAACAGCTTTTATATCTCGCCAGTGGATTGACTAACCGCGGACATAAAAACATTGTGGTTTGCAAAAGAAATTCCGATTTAGCGAAGGAAGCCAAACGTTTTAATCTAAAAACCATCGAACTCCCTTTATTGGGAGAATGGGATCTTTATTCCGCTTTCAAACTACGCGGCATACTTAAAAACTATCCCCAATCCATCGTGCATTCCCATGCCGCTCACGCGGCATTGACCGCGTTCTGGGCGAGCAGAAACCTTCCCGTGTACCGAGTCGCGCATCGAAGAATTAATTTTCCAGTTTCTTCGAGGTTAAGCTACCAATTAAAATACGATAGCGCGGATTGCGTGCTTACCGTTTCACAAAATCTTTACGATCAAATGGCAGAGCAGGCGCGCGGCGGCGCCAACATTCGCTTTATTCCCAGCGCGATTTACATGGGCAAATTGAAACTTCTCTATGACGGCATTGAACTAACAAAGTTTGATATTGGTAAACCAAACGATAAACTCAAAGAAAAGTTGCTACTTAAACCTGGAACCAAAATCCTAATTAACGTGGGGGCGCTGACACCGCAAAAAGATCAATCAACTCTGCTCAAAGCCATTGCCATATTAAAAACACAAACTCCTGCCGATTGTGTTTTTAAGCTACTGATTGTCGGAGAAGGCCCCCTCCAAAACGCGTTAATCCAAGAAGCGGAGGCTTTGGGAATTGAGAGCGACGTACAATTTCTGGGTTTTCGCAAAGATATTCCCAATTTGTTAGCGATCAGCGACATTTTTGTTTTATCTTCCACGGCGGAAGGCTTTTGCAACGCTTTGCTCGAAGCAATGGCGGCTGGCCTGCCTATCGCGGCAACCCTGGTAGGAGGCAACGAAGAAATTGTGATCAACAACGAAACCGGCCTGATCGTTCCGCCAAAAGATCCCAAAGCTTTGGCCAATGCGTTGCGTGAGCTTCTGATGGATCCTGTGCGAACAAAAGCCTACGGGGCGTCCGGCAAAAATAGAGTGCAACAATTTTCTGTTAAAAATATGGTAGAAAACATTGAATCAATCTACTTTGAGCTAGTTAAATCACCCAAATAAATGGAAACGGTCTATATCCTCTGCGCGGCAAGAACGCCCATTGGAACATTTAGCGGAGCGCTCGCGACTTATCCCGCGCCCAAACTTGGCGCCATCGCTATCAAAGAAGCGTTTGAGCGCTCCCAACTAAAACATGAAGATATTGCTGAAGTTATCATGGGCAATGTAGTCTCCGCCGGCATCGGCCAAGCACCGGCAAGGCAAGCCGCTATTTATGCCGGGCTTCCTTCCAGCATCGGCGCCACCACCGTCAACAAGGTCTGCGGCAGTGGTTTAAAATCCATAGTTCTAGGTTACCAAGGCATAAGGGCGGGCGACGCGAAAGCGGTCATCGCGGGCGGAATGGAGAACATGAGCCAGGCGCCCTACCTTCTGGAAAAAGCAAGAACCGGGTATCGCTTGGGACATGGCCAACTCATTGACTCCTGCATCAAAGACGGCTTATGGGACCCGCACAACAACATCCACATGGGAAATTGCGCGGAAGCCTGCGCGGAAAAATATGAAATTAGCCGCCAGCAACAAGATGACTTCTCAATTTCCTCTTATAAAAAAGCTCAGGAAGCGCAAGCGAAGGGTTATTTTAAAGATGAAATAGTATCCGTGGATGGCATCACCGAAGACGAAGAGCCCAAGCGGTCAAATTTTGATAAGTTCGGAAAATTAAAACCCGTGTTTAAGGCCGGAGGCACAGTTACCGCGGCCAATTCCTCTAAGCTTAACGACGGGGGCGCGGCTCTTGTTATCGCGGGAGAAAGTTTGGTTAAAGAACGAGGTTTGAAACCTGTTGCCAAAATATTAGGCTGGGCGCAATACGCTCAAGACCCATTATGGTTTACCGTGGCACCCGCGGGCGCGCTTGAGGCTTTGGGCAAAAAACTGGGCATCAACGCTAAAGATTTTGATTTGATTGAAATTAATGAGGCCTTCGCGGTAGCGGGGCTGGCTTGCATGAAATTACTTGGACTGAATCCCGAGAAAGTAAACGTCAATGGCGGCGCTGTGGCTCTCGGACATCCCATCGGCGTTAGCGGTGCCAGAATAGTTGTCACCCTTATCAACGCTCTAAAACAAAGAAATTTAAAACGAGGGGCCGCCACCATCTGCCTCGGTGGCGGAGAAGCTGTTGCCCTCGCCGTAGAAGTTTTATAGAACATACTCGACTATGAGAAAAGTAGCAATTATCGGTATCGGGGCCACCAAGGCTAAAGCTAAAACGCCTTCAGTTTCTTACAAAGAACTAACCTATGAAGCCGCGAAACTGGCTTACAAAGACGCTCATATCGGCCATCAAGAAATAGACAGCTTTGTAACTTTGGCCGAAGATTTTAACGAAGGTACGGCAATTTTCGATGAATACACGCCCGACCAATTGGGGGCGGTTTTAAAACCCATGCAAACGATATGCCACGATGGCTTAGTCGGTATCGCCAATGCCTATATGCAAATCGCCAGCGGCCTATTTGACATTGTGGTCGTGGAATCGCACTCTAAAATATCAAATATTAAAAACAAGGCTTCTCTGGAACACTATGCTTTAGACCCCAACTGGGTAGCGCCGCTAAACATGCCGGCCCAAACCCTGGCGGCTCTAGAAGCCAATTGTTACGCTCAATCGCTCAGCGTCAACGGACAATTAAAAGAGGCTTTACGCTCTGTCGTAACAAAAAATAAATCAAACGCTAAAAAAAATCCTTACGCGGCATACCCTCAAACGGTTACCTCAAAGGAATATGAAAAATCCCCCTCCCGATTTACCCCTTTAAAAGACATCGAAATCGCCCACCATGCGGATGGAGCCTGCGTGGTTGTCTTGGCGAGTGAAGATAGAATCCAGAAATCAAATGGCTCGAGTCCCGTCTGGATTTTAGGCGCCGGTTGGTCAACCGAAACCTCCGAGATTGGGTCTAAAGACTGGACTCGTGCGACATACGCGAAAAACGCCGCGACAATGGCCTACAAAATGGCCCAAATCAGCGATCCTAAAAAAGAAATTGATTTCTGCGAAATCGATGACACATACGCTTTCAAGGAATTGCAGCACCTAGAGGCTCTGGGCGCCTGTCAACCGGGTGAAGCATGGAAATTAACGTTAGATGAGGTAACGCAGCCAAATGGCAAGCATCCGGTCAATGTTTCAGGCGGCTCTTTGGGAATGGGAGAATTATTGGAAGCCAAAGGTCTTTATCAAGTTTTAGAAATCGTTTCGCAACTTAGAGGACAGGCCGGAAAAAGACAACTTGCGCACGCGAGGCGCGGACTTGCCTTTGCCTGGCGGGGTGTCCCGACCACCTCCGGCGCGTGCTTGATTCTAGGAGCAAACTAAGGTGAAGCCTTATAGAAAAGTAGCAATCGTAGGCGCCGGAATAACCAAATTTGTCCATAAGGCCAAAGAAACTCCCAAAGAATTATCTTGGGCCGCGAGCAAAATGGCGCTCGACTCCTCAGGCCTGAAACTCAAAAACATTGATGCCGTTGTTCATGGTACCGCGCCGGATGCCTTTGACGGTGTCCACATGAAGGGCGAATATTTATCTGAGGGAAGCGGCGGATGGAACAAACCCTATTTACGCTGTTACGTGGGCGGAGGAACGGGTGTTTTCGCCCCCCTGGAAGCTTGGTATCACATCGCTAGCGGCGCGTTCGATACTTGTCTGGTGGTTTGCGAAGAAAAAATGTCCAGTTGCCAGCCGCACCCGCAAAGTGCGTTCATAAACATTTTTGACAATTTTCTAGAGCGCCCCCTAGGGCCCAATCTGCTTTGGATTTTCTCTCTCGAAATGCACCGTTACATGGCTACCTACGGTCTGAAGTTAGAAGATATCGCGAAAGTCTCAGTCAAAAACAAAAAAAACGCGATGGCTCATCCCAGCGCGCAAGTTTCAGGAGAAATTACGGTGCAGGATGTTATGAATAGCGAAGTTTTGGCTTGGCCCGTGCATCGCCTAATGGTTTCCCCCACCACCGATGGTGCGGCCGCCGTGATTTTAGCCAGCGAAGAAAGAGCGAAACAGTTAACCGATAAACCGGTTTGGATTGATGGCGTAGGCTGGAGCCTGGATTCGGCATATTGGACCAATCGAGATTTATCATTTCCACGCTACGTGGAAAAAGCGGCCCGCATGGCTTATGACATGGCCGGTATCAAAGAACCTAAAAAAGAAATTCACATCGCCGAGCCCTACGACCCCTTTGCCTACAAAGAACTACACCACTTGGAAGGACTGCTTTTATCTGACAAAGGTAAAGCGCCGGAAGATTTGGCTCTGGGACGCTTCGACAGGGCAACGGGTAACCTTCCCGTATGTCCCAGTGGCGGCCTGCTCGGCGTTGGCAATCCTATCGCGGCGGCAGGCATGATGAAGGTTTGTGAACTTTTCTGGCAATTGCGGGGGGAAGCTGGCGCAAGGCAGGTTCGGGGAAAGCCTAGAAAAGCCGTAGCGCAAGCCTGGGGCGATTTAATGCAAGTGGGAACCGTAATTGTTTGCGGGGTAAACTGAATAAAATGAATGCCCTGTCGAAGGATCAAACTATGAGCGAATCGACAACCCTGGAAACCACGGCCACAAACAAGCTTGTTGGCACCAATTTAAGAAGCAGAGATTTTAGAACAGGCGGTGTATTTTTTGAAGTAGCAAAGCCAAAACTGGAATACGCTTGGGATACCGGCAAGGCGATCGGAAAATTTTTGACCGAGCTTAAAAAGGGAAAAATTGTGGGCACCTATTGCGCTCAATGCAAACGAACCTTGGTTCCCCCCAGAATGTTTTGCGAACTTTGTTTTAAAGATATCGATAAATGGGTCCCCCTTAAAGACACAGGGGTTATTCAAACTTTTTCCGTATGCTTTATCACCTGGGACATGAAACGAGTTAAAAATCCGCAAATCCCGGCAGTTATTACTATCGATACCGTTCACCCGCCGGAAGCTGGATCCTTAGATAAAACCACCCCCGGCGGATGGAGAGGCGGCGGATTCATGCATCTAGTCAAAGTAAAAGACTGGAAAAGTTTAAAAATTGGAGACCGAGTTAAAGCGGTTTGGAAACCCAAAGCGCAGAGAAAGGGCGCAATTACCGATATTAAATATTTTGAAGTAATCAAGTGACAAAACTTAAAACTAGAAAATTAAGGTCGTCATCCCCGCGAAGGCGGGGATCCAGTTCCCAAGAAAGCCTAGATTCCCGCATCCGCGGGAATGACAGTCCCGAAGGGCAGTCCTGTGCGAAGACACAGGGCAGAACAAAAACGGTGACGGTTTGGCACGGAAAAATACCAATAGAAAGCTGGTATACCCCCGGCGTCGCCGGAGAAAAAACCCTGATGGCCCTAAAAAATCAAGGCAGTTTCTTGGCTACGGTCTGCGGTGACTGCAACGTGACTTATTTCCCGGCTCGCATGTTCTGCGAAAGGTGCTTCGCTGATATTTTAAACAACGAAAAAATAGTTGGCCCCGATGGAACGTTAGAGTCTTGGTCTGTTGTCACGGTAGATAAAGACGGGAAAAAGCTTAAAAAACCCCAAACCTTTGGATTAATCAAACTCGACGGTACCAATACAGTTTTCCTGCACAAACTAAAATCTCAAGCTCTAATCGGAGCCCGCGTCGAGCCGGTATTAAAAGACCCCGCCAAAAGAAAAGGCTCCGTTAACGACATCCTGCATTTTAAAGCGGCAGTTTAACGGTAAAAACCGATCCCTTCGCTTGTTCCGTCGTCACATCGATTTTTCCCTTGTGGGCATCAATGGCGTTTTTAACAATACGCGTACCCAAACCGGTTCCCTCGGCCTTAGTGCTGACAAACTCATCCAAAAACAATCGCTTTAGAATATCCGGAGCAATCCCCAAACCCGTATCGCTAACTTTAATCGCCACAAAACCGTCTTCGGGAAAACCCCTATTTTTGGCCTCAAAATAACTGGACAAAATCACACCACCACCGGGCGGTGTGGCCTTAATCGCATTATCGGTCAAGTTATACACCGCGTTGTAAATCAAATTAGTATCAAGCGTAATTTTTGGAATTTCCCAATTCAGCTGTTTCTCAAGTTTGACACCCATCTCTTTGGCCATGGGCGCGATAGCCTCCACAACTTTTTCAATAATTTCACTGACACTCCACAGTTCCATTTGAGGGGCCGTCATGATACCACGCATGCAATTGACAAGGCCTTTCATGCGCTCTTGAATGCTCAGGGTTGATTTGCGGATATTCTCTAAAAACAAGGGGATCTGCTTGCATCCCACCGGCAAGCTTTCTGCCATGGGTAAATCCGTGATTCTTTTCCAAAGAATCTCAATCGTTTTAGCGGAGATAACAACGGGATTGAGCATATTCTTTACATCGTGATTAATTTCCGCCAACAAAGAGGCCATGGAAGCTAATCTTCTTGTCTCATGGTGACGGGCATTTTCAATGGCGGTTGCCGCTAAAGCGGCCATGACCTCGATGATCTCCATATCCTGGCGACCGAGCGAACCCGAGCGCTTATTGAGTACCTGCAATACTCCAGTAGGGCTGCCCTCCAAAGATTGCAAAGGCACCGTGATCATATCTTTGGTCGCGAAGCCGAGATCTTTATCCATTTGCGTTAAATGCGTGGCTTCACGCGCCGCGTCTTCAATGAGAATCGCTTGTCCGCTTTGGAATACTTTCCCGGCAATGCCCTCATTAGTTTTAATGCTTTTGCCAACTAACAATTGAGCTTTATCACCCATGATGTATCGAAAAACTAATGATTGCCGAGCGGCGTCGTACATTAGAATAGATCCGGCTTGGGCACCGACAACGTCGAGGGTAGTTAAAAGGGTTTTCTGCAAAAGCTCATCAAGGCTATGTTTACCACTTAAGTTCTTGGTGATTTCAAAAACCGCGTGAAGTCTTTTTTTGTAGCTTTCTAAGTCGTTTTCTGCCACACGGATAGATTACCCCTTAGAATAGGCAAGCGCAATACTCAGTTAACGGTTGGGAAAAGATGTGTGATTTTAGCGATCCTGTACAGCGACCCTGTTAAATTCTGAAGCGTTTCTCTCTCGCTCATCACTGGCGAAACACTGATCAAAATTACTCCGGCAACCTTGCCACTGCGCTAACTGACCTCTAAAATAGGAATGCTCACCTTCCCCGTAAGCCTGTTTCAGGTGAGCCAAGCTGCCAATGGCTATAGTTTCGGCAACATCCATTTCATTTTTAGATGCCGCTGACAGATCCATGGAGCAAAACTTGTCAATATCGGCATATTCCTGATTGAAAGCATCGCGTTTTGCCAGGACATTTCTGCGGATCGCGGCTATTTTAACGTAAACACGCTGCGCCGCTTTTCTTTCCTTGGTGGCTTCTCTAATTTCACGATCAAAGGTCTTAAGATAATCGCCGGTAGCCCTTGCCTTTCCCTCGTCGCTTATAACCGTAATAGACCTATTCGTTATATCACTCTGAGCTCTTGCCAACCTTTTTGCCTCCAAAGCCGCATCCAACTTTTTCTGAGCCTTATATCGCGCCGAGCGGGCGTCCTGATAATCGCCCTCAATTGAATACACATCCCTGTCAATCTCATCCCTGATTTTTTCCGCCTCAGGACAAATTTCTTGCTTTGGGCTGGAGTTATCATTCTTCACAGCATCCGGCATATCATTAGAATCGTCAGATCGCTCCTCATCAGAGCCTCTGGGCTCATCACCAACATAAACCGCGTGGGCGGGAGACAAAGTCAGCAAAGCCGTCAAGACAGTCAGTATTTTAATCATGGTGCACCTCTTTTTTATTAAGAATTCCTACTTTCCTATATGTAACAGGAAAACCCCCAAAAGTAAATACCGAAGTTTTTCTCTATAATGGACAATAGTGACTCAAACTGTGACAGATGTGCAAGAACAATTAACGGACAAGACCAATGAAGAACAAATCGTTGCCCGAGTTCGCCACATTCTAGAAACCGAAGTTCTTCAAAAATCCAAAGAGTACGACCTCAAAGAAGAATTTCCTTGGGATTGCGTTAAAGCTCTGGCCCCCGCCGGCGTTTGGGGCATGCTGTTTCCCAAAGAATACGGCGGCCTGGGTCTCACCCACAGAACCTATGTTCAGGTTTTAGAAGAATTGGGCCGCATTGACCCCTCTTTGGCTCTGACGGCCGAATCGCACAACTCCCTCTGCGGAAATACCATTTTAATGTTTGGAACGGAGGCTCAAAAGAAAAAATACCTCACCCAAATGGCCAGCGGCAAATCAATGGGCGCGTGGGCACTGACCGAACCCGAAGCCGGAAGCGACGCCAAAAGCATCAAAACCACGGCCGTACCCCAAGGTGACTATTGGATCATCAATGGCTCCAAAACTTTTACCACTCAGGGTTCGGTGGCCGGCGTTTATGTTATCTTCGCGGTAACAACGCCGGGCGCCGCCGACCAAGGCATATCGGCTTTCGTAACGGAAAAAGATCCTTGCATCGAAATCGGTAAAAAAGAAAAAAAGATGGGCCTAAGGGGTTCCGACACCGCGCAACTGCATTTAATCAATCTCAAAATTCCAAAAGAAAACCTTTTGGGAACCCAAAACCGCGGATTCCAAATGGCGATGAAAGTCTTAGACGCCGGACGCGTGGCGATATCGGGAATATCACTCGGCATGGCGCGCGGCGCCCTCGAAGAAGCAATTAAGAAGGTCATCAGTCATCAGTCATCAGTCATCAGTCGAAAAATGAGAGTAGATGATAAAAACGCGGTGGGGTTAACGGCGGCGCGAAAAATAATTGCTCAATATGCCGCAAGACTCCATGCCACACGCCTACTGGCACTTTACGCAGCGGATTTGCTTGACAAAAAGAAACGATTCGCTTTTTACGGCTCGATGGCCAAGCTTCTTTCAGGAGAACTTGCCATGCAAGCGCCAACTGAACTACTTGATCTTTTAGGTGAAGACGCGATGCGCTTTGACAATCACGTTGCCAAGCTTTTTCGCGATGCCAAGCTGTACCAAATCGGCGAAGGAACCAGCGAAATTCAAGGCCTTATCATCTCAAGGTATTTATTCTCAAATCCGGATTTACTTTTAAAACCACCCCTGCTCTAAGGCGAGTCCTATCGCTTTTTGGTACTGTTTTAGTCTAAACTGTTAGGGAGGAAACCCATGGCAGAACCAAAATTTAAAGCTAGTAGCGGCAAAGAAGTCTATACCGGCAACGAACTGCTTCTTAAGGGAGCTTTGGAAGCCGGTACGGGCTTAATCACAGGCTATCCCGGCAGTCCCGTCGCCTATATCTTTAACGTCGCCAGCGCCAACCGCGACCTATTGAAAGAGCTCAAGGTTTCCGTTCAAATGGCAAACAATGAGGCCCTGAGCGGTTCGCGTCTCCACGGCGCCAGCATGGCTCCTATTCGCGCGATGACGGTTTTCAAAAGCGTCGGTATGCATGTGGCGGCCGACGGCTTAGCCATAGGTAATCTCTCGGAACCTAATCAGCCGGAAGGCGGAAGAATTGTCATCGTGGGCGACGATCCCTGGAATTCTTCCACGCAAACTAATACCGATTCTCGCTATCTCGCGCAACACCTTTTCATGCCTGTTATGGAACCGGGTACATTCCAAGAGTTTAAGGACTGGCTAAACCACGCCTACGAAATATCCGGAAAATCCAATCTCTACATAGCTTATCTCGTTGATACCGACCAGGCGGATGGAGGCGCGACAGTCAGAGTTCACCCCAACAAAGCGCCATTGTGGCCGGCAACCAAGGAGCACGAGCTAAACGCCAAAGCCGCCAGACGGCAAGAAATGGTTACCCTGCCGCCGGCGACCAGCGCGCGGGAAGAATCTCTCGAATCACGTCATCAAAAAGTTATAGAGCTTGCCAGAAACAAAAAAATTAACCACGTTCTGTACCCCCAAACATCGGTCATTGGATTTGTAAGCGCCGGATTAGCGTATCTTTGCCTGGAACACGCTTTGCATGAAATGGGCTTAACCGGAAAATTCCCAATTCTAAAATTCGGCATCACCTACCCCATTGATCCGCAGATGGTCATTGAATTCGCGAGCGGCGTGGATGAAATATTTGTCATTGAGCAACGCCGCGGCTTCATGGAAGGCCAAATCGCTAAAATTCTCCTTGAAGCCAAACAAGAAGGAAAGTTGAGCCGCGAAGTGCGCGTGTGGGGTAAAAAATTTCCTGAAGGCCTCGCTGGCATTCCCTCCGTGCATGGACTGAACCCCTCTATCGTGGAAGAAGCCTTAATTCCCCTACTTTTAAAATGGCTGGGGAAATTAAACGGAGTTTCCAACGCGAAAAACCGCCTGGAAAACGAATGGCGATTTCTAACGGAGTACAGGCCGCAAATTAACTTAACCCCCCGAACCGCGACCTTCTGCCCGGGGTGTCCTCACCGGGACTCAACGGCTGCTTTAACTAAGCTTAAGGAAGACCTGGAGAATCCGAATTACATGTATAAAAAATACGGGAAGAAAGAGGGTGTTCAGCTGATTTTCCATGGAGACACCGGTTGCTACTCCATGTTGACTTATCCTCCCAACGAAGGCTTCATGATGAACTACGCGGGAATGGGCTTAGGCGGGGGCACCGGCGCCGGCATCAACCCTTTTATACGCAACAAACAAGTGGTCTTTATGGGAGATGGCACCTTTTTCCATTCCGGTATGATCGCGATTTCGGACTCTTTAAAACATAACCAGGATATCACCTATATCATCCTGGATAACAAAACAACGGCCATGACAGGACACCAGCCGAACGCGGGTGATGACGTAGACATTATGGGTAACCCGACATACGCGCAAAATATGCAGTCTATGGTTGAAGCGATGGCCAAGACACGGGCCAAAATCTATCAGGCCGATCCCGCCTACCGCGAAACGTACCGAGCAACGCTAGAAGAAGCTATCTTGAGCGATGGCGTTAAAATAGTAATTGCCGACAAAGAGTGCGCGATCACGTATCAAAGAAAAGTAAAAAAAGAACGCAAGACAACCTTAAAAGAATTGGGGTTCCTTCCTCAGGAAAAAGCGATTAATATCACATCCGAGGTTTGCGAGTACTGCCTGGAATGCACCAATACCACAGGTTGCCCGGGCTTAACTATCGAAGAAACGGATTTGGGGCCAAAAATTCAAACCGATCTATCTCTGTGCGTGAGCGACGGCGCTTGCACTAAAGGCAAAGTGTGCCCTTCCTTTGAGGAAGTAACCATCCTTCGCCAAGGACCCGCGACCAGGAAAGAGCGTTTTAAAGTAATCCATCAAGAAGCGTCTCCAACCGATCCCAAAGCGTTTAACTTCGCTGACACCTGGTGCTGTTATATCAGCGGTATCGGAGGTCAAGGAACCGGCCTGCTATCCGCCATTTTAGTTCGAGCGGGCAAAGAAGAAGGACTAAACGTCATATTCACGGATAAAAAAGGCCTGGCAATTCGCAATGGCGCCGTTTTCTCGCACATTTTATTTTCCAAAACCGAAGAAATTTTATCCCCCGTCATTCCTTACGGCAAAGCCGATCTGGTTTTAGGGATGGATATTTTAGAAACCACGCGAGCGCTAGACTGGCGACACCCCATCCGCGTTATTTCTAAGCCAAAAAGCCATGTGGTTGTTTCAACCGCGAAAAATCCAACCATTCTGACCTTGTTGGGCAAAGAAGACTTTGATCCCAAACAATTAGAAGAAGCGCTAAAAGCCAACTCCATCTCCTACTGGGGCAACAATTTGTCGCGTGTCGCGGAAGAACTCTTGGGTAGCGACCTTTACGTGAATATTATTTTGCTCGGCACCGCCTTCCAATTGGGACTTTTGCCCCTAAGCCGAAAAAGCATCGACATCGCCATTCGCGCGAGCGTACGGGCCACGGAATATGAAGAAAATGTACGAGCCTTTGAATTGGGACGAAAAATGGCCGAACACCCGGAAAAATTCTTCGAAAACTCTCGGGTAAAAACTCCGGACACGATCGTCGCGGAAAAAATTCAATATTTATCCACCGGCAACAGGCGGCAATACACCACGCTCACGCAAGAAGCGAAAACCCAACTTTCGGAATTGCCCCAGGAATTGCTCTATCATGTCTGCCTGAGAATCTACGATCTCATCAATTACGACAACGCGGCTTACGCCAAAAAATATTTAGATCACATTATCGCGACCTATCGTAAAGACCAAAAAGCGTTCTCTTTCGCCGCTACGGAAGCTGTAATTAGATATCTCTACAAGGTCATGGCTATTAAAGATGAAATCTACGTGGCACATCTTCTTTTGGCCCCCGAAAAGCTAAACCGCGACATTAAGCGATACCAAATCGACCCTAAACGCGGAGATAAACTAATTTATACGCATCTTAATCGCCCAGAGTTTGTGATTTTTGGTAAAAAAATTAGCTTCGACATCAATACCAAAAATTGGATGCTAGCCATCATGAAACGCATGAAATTTTTAAGAAAAATATTGCCCGGCTGGCATGAAAAAGAAAAAGAGTTCAGAAGCTTCTACGAGGAACTCGCGGATCGATTCACCTTCAAAGATGAAAAAACATACCAGCTCTACTGTAAACTCCTGACAATTCCAGAAGAAGTGCGAGGTTACCGCGAAATCCGTTACCCCAAAATGGAACGCGCCTACGAAGAAGCCCGGAAAATATTCAAAGAATTAGAAGAAGCGGGCGAGCGCGTCACCATCAGCGTATAGTGTTACCAAGTCACGAAAACCCACTTTCCCGCTTAGCCTCCAAAAGTTTGATTGTGGCCGCGGCGTTAACCTTTACTTATTTTCTGGTTGAACTTTTTGGCGGAATATTCACCGGAAGCCTGGCTTTGCTGGCGGATTCCTCCCACATGGCGGGCGATTTTCTATCGCTGGTTTTTGCCTGGTCCGCAAGCTATTTAGCAAGACGACCAACCAATTTAGTTAAAACCTATGGTTATCACAGAGTTGAGGTTCTCGCGGCCTTAGTCAACGTCATGACTTTATGGGTAATTTCAGGCGTCATTATCGCCAACGCGATTGGGCGGCTAAAAAATCCCCCCTTGGTCTTAGCGGGACCCATGACCGCGATCGCCGCCATTGGTCTGGTGATTAACCTCATCTGCGCCGTCATCTTGTCTAAGCAATCTAAAGCAAATCTCAATGTTCGAGGGGCTTATCTTCATGTGCTTTCGGACGCTTTGGGGTCGGTGGGAGCGATTGGGGGAGGGCTCTGGATGCGGCGGACAGGTAACTTCGTCGCGGACCCGATTGTTAGCGGATTCATCTGTATGCTTATTATTTTAAGCTCCTTAAAACTAATGGCCAGCTCTTTAAATATTTTGCTTGAGGGCGTGCCCCCGCATTTAAGCGTCGCGGAAATTAAACAAGCAATTCTTGCAATTAACGGGGTTGAAGAAATCCATGATCTTCATGTTTGGAGTATGGGTTCAGGGCTCGATATGCTCTCAGGCCACGTCTTAATTGCCAAATCCAACTCCCATGATTCCTGTGAAATTATCGAAGAGGTCAACGCTGTTCTGCGCGAAAAATTCGGTATTGAACACGCCACCCTGCAAGCGGAAATAAAATCGGAAGAACAGAAAAACTAGCCGACGGAGGGATTTGAACCCCCGACCAACGGTTTACAAAACCGCTGCTCTACCACTGAGCTACGTCGGCAAACCGAACTTACCTATTTTATCCTGATTTTGCTTTCGATGCCACGAATTAAACTCAAAACCTTTGCCTCAATTCGATCGCGAATATTTCTAAATTCATCCAGAACCAATCCTTTGGGGTCGGGAATCTGCCAATCTAATCTGTTTTTGGCCGTGACATTGGGGCAACCATCACCACAACCCATCGTAACTACATAGTCCCACTGAATTTGAGGGATATCAAACAAGCTTTTGGATCGCTGATGGCTAATATCAATTCCTTTTTCTTTCATAACCGCGATGGCAGTATCATTGACCCGGCCCGAGGGATTGCCTCCCGCGCTAAAAGCCTCCAAGACATCTTCGCTGTGTCGCTTGGCAAAACCCTCCGCGATTTGACTGCGGCAGGAATTCTCCACACAAACAAATAAAACAGTTATTTTTTTACTCACAACAAGGAAAAACTAGACCGCAACGGAATGCCGCACCCGAATTCCCCAACTGGGGAATTCGCCCCACCATAGGTGGGGAAGGGCTTCGCCCTGGGCTACCCCGAATGGAATTGGCCCAGAGTGCCAATTCCATTCGCCCCCTCGGGGGAATTTTGCACGCAAAATTCGGGTTGGATCGCGGCGACGCCGGGAAGGGATTTTCCTTCCAGAAACTCTAAAGTGGCGCCTCCGCCGGTGGAGACATGGGTGAAATCAGACTCGCTCAAACCCGCCTTGCTAACGGCATAAATCGTATCTCCACCGCCCAAAACAGTTAACGCGCCTTCCTTGGTACGCCGACTTATCGTCTTGGCTAGCTCCACACTGCCGCGATCAAAAGGCGCGACCTCGATTAAGCCCACAGGTCCATTCCAAAGAATTGTTTTAGCCTTTGCGATCTCACTTTGAAAAAGTTCGAGAGTTTTCGGACCGATGTCGACACCCTCCCAACCGGAGGGAATATTTTCGTGCGCCGTAAGTCGCGCCCCGTGTCCTGGCTTTGCCAGGCACAGGACTGCCTGCTGGACTGCCCCGTGAGTCGTACCGGAAGGAACAATCCAATGGTCTTGGCGAAGCACGATCCGATTTTTATATTGAGGATTTTGAAGCAAAACCTTTACCTTGTCAACCCAATCTTTCTCAACGGGAGAATCCCCCGTCTGGTGCCCTTGAGCCCTAAGCCAAGTGTAAGCCAAAGCGCCTCCAATCAAAACCCGATCAATCCCATTGTTTAATAGATTCTCGATGGCCGCGATCTTGTCAGAAACTTTAAGACCGCCCAAAATAGCGATAAAAGGCTTGGACGGGTTCTTTAGCAATGTTCCCAAAACTTCCAGTTCTTTTTGGACAAGCAACCCGCAAGCGCTAGGCAGTAATCTGGGAAGCCCATCCGTGCTCGCGTGGGCTCGATGCAAAGCCCCAAAAGCCTCCTGAACGAAACAATCCCCCAATCGCGCCAAGGCTTTCGCGAAGCTAAGGTAATTTTTTTCCTCACCGCTATCAAAACGTAAATTTTCAAGCAGTAATATTTCTCTTGGTTTTAAAGCGCGAACCCGCCGAGCTAGTTCTTCTGAAGCGAAATTCCCCTCCCAAAGTGAGCATCCGATTGAAGGAAGTCTTTTATCCTTGGCAATTTTGGCCAAAGATTGGACAACGGGTTTTAAGGAAAATTTAGGATCTCTGCCTTTGGGCCTGCCTAAATGAGACAGAATAACTACCTTGGCATTACGCTCAAGCAAATAACGCAAGGTTGGAATTGTGGCCTCGATTCTCTTGGGTTCGACAACCTTGCCGTTTTCTAAAGCAACGTTGTAATCCACGCGCAGTAAGACGGTTTTGCCGGTAACGTCCAAATCTTTTAAGTTCACGTTCTTGGTAAGCTAGACTCCCGAACTAATACCCTGCACGCGAGTCATAAAATCATCGGCATTAGTGGCCGCTTGCTTACACTCCTCAAGATCAGCTAGCCCTTTGTTGTAGACCTCAAGCAAACTCTGCAAAAAACTTTGCATGCCGTAATGACCGCCTGCTTCGATGGCCTTTGGAATTTCTTGCATTTTGTTTTCGACAATCAATTTTTTAATATACGCGGTCCCGGTTGCTATCTCGCAAATGGGAATTCTTCCGCCATCTTTTTTGGCAAGCAGTCGGATGGAAACAATTCCCTGAATTAACTGGGCAAGACGAATGCGAAGCTGATCCTGCTCCTGCGGCGGAAATAAATCAACAATACGCGCGATAGTCTGCGGGGCGTCCATGGTGTGCAACGTGCTTAAAACGAGATGTCCCGTTTCCGCCGCTTGGATAGCCAAGCGCACGGTTTCTAAGTCCCTCATTTCGCCCACCATAATAACATCAGGATCTTGCCGCAAAGAACTTCTCAAAGCATCCGGAAAACTGCCAAAATCTTCCCCCAATTCTCTTTGGCTAATTAACGACTGCTTCGATTGATGAATAAATTCGATAGGATCCTCTAAAGTAATAATGTGATACGGAAAATTAGAATTAATATAGTCAACCATCACAGCTAAAGCGGTTGATTTCCCTGACCCGGTGGGCCCCGTAACTAGAACAAAACCTCTCTTATTGGATGCTAATTTTAAAATCATCTCCGGAAGATTAAGACTTTTAAGATCGGGAATCTTATTGGGAATTGCTCGCAGTGTCACCGCGGGCAACCCTCGCTCTAAATACAAACTGCCGCGAAAACGCGCCGCCGCTTCAGGAAGATCAATGGAGAATTCCGTTGTGGCGAATTTCTCAAAAATATCGCGCTTACGCTCGGACAAATAGGGATAAATTTCTTTTTTAAGAGCGGCAACCTCAAGAGGACCCAATCCATCCAAAGGAATAATCTTGCCGTCCCGCCGAACGCGCGGGGCAACGCCCGCCTTTAAATGAATATCGCTACCGCCAAGGGCAACGGTTTTTTTAAGTAAATCGATGAGAACGCCCATAACGATTTAGTGAAGCTTACGAGAAGATATTCTTAAGTAAGCTGGCCGTTTGAGCAAATCATCCATGTTACCCGCGCTATCGGGCGTGCCAAAGCGATCTTTTTTAGAATCCGCTTTCACGGAATCGCCCTTGGACAAGGATCGCGACGCTGAACCTCTTCGCAAAAATTCCTCGGCAAAAATGGGACCTTTTCTTGAGGCGTCCATTTGGATTTTAGATAACGTGGGCAAGCGCCCATTGCGCTGAGGAAAACCCGTGGCAATCACGGTCACTTTGATTTTATCTCCCAAAGTTTCATCAAAAGACTGCCCGTAAAAAACATGGGCCTCGGGACTGACCACGGCATGGATAAAGCGCATCGCTTCTTTAATTTCGACAAAACGCACATTGCGGCTACCGGTAATGTTAACCAACACGCCCTTGGCGCCATCAATGACAACATTTTCAAGCAAGGGAGAATAAATGGCGCTTTTAGCCGCTTCCATGGATCTGGTAGGCCCGTCGGCTTCCCCAATCCCCATGAGCGCCTCTCCCGCCGCCGTCATGATGGAGCGAACATCCGCGAAATCCACATTAATTTCTCCGGCCGTGGTAATGACATCGGTGATTGCCTGCACCGCTTGGCGCAGAACATCGTCCGCCATACGAAACGCCTCGGTTGTGGTTGTTTTTTCATCAATAATGGTAAATAGTTTCTCGTTAGGAATAATAAGCAGAGTATCTATAAAGCTGCGCATTTCTCGCACGCCGGCCTCAGCCTGCTGAGAGCGAATTCTCCCTTCAAAATCAAATGGCCGTGAGACCACGGCAACCGTTAAAGCGCCGGATTCTTTGGCAATCTTAGCTACCAAGGGCGCCGCCCCCGTTCCCGTACCGCCACCCATGCCGGCGGTAATAAAAACCATATCGGCGCCGGCTAAAACCTCACGGATTACATCAGTCGACTCTTCGGCGGCTTTTTTTCCTCTGGAAGGATCGCCTCCCACACCCAAGCCGCGAGTTAGTTTTTCGCCAATTTGTATTTTGACATGAGCCTTGTTGCGCCGCAAATCTTGCGCGTCAGTATTGGCCGCGATAAATTCTACGTGACGCAAACCCGCGTCCACCATTCGATTGACCGCGTTACCGCCGGCGCCGCCGACACCAATGACTTTGATAACAGCAGGCTGTTCTTTAAACTCTTCGGTAAATTTAATGCGTACTTGAGACATCAGGAAAACAGTTCCTCAAAAAAGTTTTGGACTCGTCTTCCAACACCGTTGCGTGATTTACGGCCAATGCCTAAATCCAGGCCCAATCGGCTCTTGCCGTTAGCCGAGACGCCCCACAAAGGCGGATGCTGGCTGTAATGCAAAAGGGAAACGGCCGTGGCAAAAGCGGGATTGGTAAGATAATCCCCGGAAGCCTCAAGGCTTTCGATCTGAGGCAAGCCCAACCTCGAGGGAACACCCAAAAGCTCAGTCGTGGCATCTGAGAGTCCGCGCAAGAGGGAACCGCCCCCGGTTATAATTACGCCGCCCGGAACAATTACCTCTAACCACCCCGCGGTCTCTAAATCCTTACCGATCAAAGTTACGATTTCTTCTACTCTTGGTTGAATAATTTCTACAATGGTTTTCTTTTTAACTCGGCGTGTCTCGCGGCCGTCAATTCCATAAAACTCTACCTCTTCCTCCGGCTCAACTAAACTGCTCAGACAAGCGCCATGCTCTTCTTTGAGACGATTAGCGTTGATCAGTGACGTGCGCAAAGCGTACGCCAAATCCCGAGAAATAGAATCGGATCCTAAACCAATTTCTTTGGAATAACATAGCGACCCCTCTGAAAAAACTCCGATGCCGAGCGTCTCCCCGCCCAAATCAACCAATAAACAACCCTGCTGTTTTTCCTCCGGAGTTACGACAGTATCGGCTAACGCGAATAAACCATAGATCGTTTGTTCCACTCGAAAACCGGCTTGATTAACGGACTTAACAACATTGTTTAGATGGCTAGATGTCCCCGTTAAAATATGGACGTCGACTTCAAGCAGAGACCCTTCCATACCCACGGGATTAGGCACACCTTTTTGGCGATCTACCCAAAAATCTTGAGCTATAGCGTGCAAAACTTCTCGATCCTGCGATATGGGAACGGCTTTCGCTATTTCTAAAACACTTTCCACGTCGGTGGCGGTAATTTCTTTGTCGGTCCGGGCGATATTGTAGGCGCCCTTGTTGTTAAAACTAGCGAAATGGTTGCCGCGAACACCAAGAATCACCGAATTAACGGGAGCGAGATCAGCGGCCCGTACTTTTTCCTCGCAAAGCTCGATTGTCTGCGTGATAGATTTTGCGGTTTCGGGAATATTAACGACAACGCCGCCCCTTAAACCTCGGCAAACAACTTGCGAGGTAGATAAAACTTCAATTTTGTTGTTAAGCAAATCGCGTTTCGCTAAAACAGCGTTAATCTGAGAACTGCCCACGTCCAGCGCGCAAAGCGTGTTATGTTTCGCCATTTTCTAATTCAAACCCTCCTCAACAATTATTTTTCCTTCCTTAACTAGCGTTAAATCAATATAGCTAAACTTTTCATTCCTTGCTTTGAGATCTTTCATCGCGGCCGCCAATTGAGTCAAAATATTTTTCCAATCTTTCTGCCGCGCGAGCGTTTGGTGGCTAAAGCGCAAGCGCTTGGCCAATACTGTTTTGAACACCCCTGTAGTATCTGAAATATTTTCTATTTCTGAAACCCTGTCCTCTCTCAAAACCCCGTTAAGCTCGGGTAAAAAGCTCGAAGCTACTTGAAAATTTTTTCCTTTATAACCGTGCGCCTGAATTAAGGTATCCACCAATATATTTTGCGGACAACTAAAGACAACACCCTGCTCATCCAAACACTGTGTCTTGTTTTTTTCTCTAGTAATCGCGCGGGGTTCCCTAAAGTGAACGTCAAACTGGGCGTCACCTCGAATGAGGAGTTTGGAATAATTCAAATCAATATCACGAATAAAACTATATTGTCTCTTTAGTTGGCGAAGATAAGAACCTCCGTAGAGAATGCAATAAAATCGACTCTTTTTGTTCCACTTGGGACCTAGCTCATTGGTAATGGCGTTCATCCATAGAATATTTGGGTTGGTTCTAGACTGAACTTTAAAAGCTTGCAATGGCAAAAACTGCGTCCGGGCAATATGATGGGCGCAAAGTTTCGCGGCCCAACCCAAAGCCAGAACAAGCAGCACCCAGCGAAACACGCCGATCGCCTGATGACGGCGCCATTGTAAAGCTTTATCTCGAACTCGTATTTTTTGCGATTTACCCTGATTTTTTGCCTTAGAACTACTCATTAAAATCACCTATCAAGCGCACCTCAGTCTCCAGCTGAACTTGGAATTTCCCGTAAACGGTTTTTTGTATGCTGCGCATTAGTTGCAATACGTCCGAAGCTTTGGCGCCTCCCAAATTAACAATAAAATTAGCGTGCAAAGGCGACACCATGGCCTGACCGACTCGTGCGCCCTTGAGACCGGCTGCCTCAATTAAGCGGGCGGCAAAATCGCCAAGCGGATTTTTGAAAACGGAACCGACATTATTTGTGTTTACGGGTTGTTTTTCTTTACGCCACGCCATGTAGGCTTCAATTTTCTTGAACACCGCCCGTTTGTCCTGCGCGAGAGGTAACTGAAAAACCGCGGAGGTGACGACATCCTTGGTTTCCTGAAGCGAACTCCATCTATATTTAAATTGGATTTCTTCTTTTTTTAAAACTTGCAACTTGCGACTCTGCGCCTGTAACAACTTAACTTCTTTTAGGCAATCGCTCATTTCCCCATCACGAATTCCCGCATTCATATAAATCGAGCCGCCGATGGTTCCCGGAATTCCAATCAAGAACTCCATACCGGAAAAACCCTCTCCCGCGGCAAAGGTCACAAATTTAGGAACACGAACCGCGGCGCCGGTTTCAATAGTTTTATCTTCATTAAGCTTAAGGCTCGCGAATTCACCGCTTAGTTTCAAAACGATTCCGCGAACACCCGTGTCAGAAATTAAAACGTTGGAACCAAAGCCGAGCACTAACCACGGCAACGAACGCGATTGCGCTAATTCCAAAACACCTAGCAATTCTTGTTCATTGTGAACCTCAACAAAATAATCCGCCGGTCCGCCAATGCCAAAAGTGGTGCAGGAACCCAGTAATTTATTGTAATGAACACGGTCGCCACAAATAGCCGTGAGTTCGCCTTTGATATCCATTTTTAAAAGTTTACAATACTTGCCAAGACTAAGCTGCTTCTTGCAACTAATAAATTGATGCGGTAAGCTTAGTCCGGGGTTCGGGCTTATGAGAGGGAGAGAATTTTTTTGGCTTTTAATTTTTTTGTTGCTTCCTCTATTGCCCATTTGGGCCACCGGTCCCGGCACTCACGCCGCCCCCTTTCTCACTATCGGATTTGGCAGCCGCGCGCAAGGTTTGGGAAACTCCTTTGTCGCTATAGCGGATGACGCCTCCAGTATCTACTTTAACCCGGCGGGATTGGTCGGAATCGGCAATACTTTAAAACTGAAACACGAACTTGAAGTTTCTCGGTCTTCCTGGTTGCAAGACATATCAATCAACCAACTAGCCTTTGCTCAATCAAAAGCGGGCGCCACCAGCTGGGGATTAGCGATAACCAATCTTGGCGTTGAAAACCTAGAACAGCGCACAGCAGAAACGGATAAACCTGAAGGCACTTTCCGAGCGGAAGACCTATCGATTAGCTTTGCTCTAGCGCGCCGACTCGGACATTCACCTCTTAGTCTCGGACTGACCACAAAAATCATTCAACAAAGAATCGCCAACTACCAAGGACAGGCATACGCTTTAGATCTGGGAAGCCAAATGAAGTTTAGAATGTTCCGGCAACCCTTCGCGGTAGGATTCAGTCTTCGCAATTTAGGAAGTAAACTTCGCCTGGGCAACGAAGCGTATCCATTGCCCCTCTCCTATCACCTTGGCCTGGCTTACCAGGGATTAATCAATCAAGTTTTTGAAGTTTCGTTTAACGAAAATGGTTTACAAAACGCGAGCTTTGGTTCAGAATATTGGTTTCTGGGAGTTTTTGGTATTCGAGGCGGTTATTTAGCTAACGCGCGCAACACTTCGACATCAAACATCGTCGGCGGAATTCCCTTTAGACCCGGTTTCACGGGAGGATTTGGCTTTCGCGTGGCAAACGCCCTGGGTATCGATTACGCCTTTGTTCCTTTTGGTGATCTGGGATTCGCGCAACGATTAACACTCGGGTATAGATTTTAAAAATGGAAGTCCACCGCTGCGGGGAGTTCAGTAAGAAATTCTGGACAAACGAAGTGTCCAGAATTTCGCACGACGATGAAATGAGGGGCGGAGCCCCTCTTGTAAAGCGCTGAGGCAATTCCTTCGTAGTTGCCGAGGCTTGGCCCGATAGGGCCGCGAATATAGCAGGAGGATACATGAAGAAACTAACATTGATTAAAATATTTGGAATTTGCCTTTTGGCAATGTACGGAACACCCACCTGGGCCGATGCCCCCAACTTGATGACTTATCAGGGACGGCTAAAAGAATCGGACGCGCCCGTCACGGGCAATCGAACCGTGCGAATTTCCTTGTGCGATAGTTTAACTAGCGGAAATTGCTATTTCGCTCCGGAAGGCGCGCAATCCACGGCGATCACAAACGGCCTGTTTAAAAGCACATTCACCCTACCGACAGATTCCGCCTTTAATGTTAATGGCGGCAGCTGGTTCCTCCAAATTGACGTCAACGGAACCGGCCTTGCGCCTCGAGAAAAGCTCACCAGCACCCCTTATGCCTTGGTTGCCTCTAGCGCAACCATGCTCACTGGAAACGTTGACAGCGCCGCTATCAGCAACTCTTCTGTTACCAAACAAGGAAATAGCTTTAATGCGGCAAGTAAGTTAGTGCTTCTGGATTCTAGCGCGCGCTATCCAGCCTTAGACGGCTCTCTTATTACTGGCATAACGAGCAGCCTTGCTTCAGGGTCAACCAGCTACATTCAAAACAGGAACACTCTGCAGTCGGGAACAACGTTTTATGTTTCCAGTGGAACTGTTCAAAATCTTACGGCAACATCAATCAACGGGACCTCCATTACTGGCAACGTTGCGAGCTCCGCCATTGACAGCTCTTCTGTCACAAAGCAAGGCAATGCCTTTAACGCGGCAAGCCAGCTAGTACTCCTAGATTCCAGTGCGCGTTATCCGGCTTTGGATGGATCCCTGATTACCAATGTGACATCTAGTCTTTCCGCGGGATCAACGAACTACGTGCAAAATACCAACTCCCTGCAATCCAACACGACTTTTTATGTTTCTAGCGGTTCCGTGCAAGGGAACCTCAGCGTTTCCGGCAACTTAGGTATTGGAAATTCTAACCCGGCATCTAAATTAGATGTCTCGGGCTTGGTAACCGCAAGCAGTGCTACTTTTCAAACCACTGGAAGCGCTTCTGGCAACGCTGGCTTGCGCGTGAGTAGCAGCGCTTATTTGGCAACTTCCGGCGGCATGGTCGGTATTGGAACCACAAATCCCAACGCTACTTTAAATGTCGTCGGAACCTCTTCGATGACCGCCAACGCGGCATCGACTGCTTTTGCGTTCTCCAACACAGGTTCCGGACAGATTGCTTCGTTTGACGGAAACGGTATTGTAAATATCGGTAACCTCGGGGGAGGTTCCAAATTGTCCGTTAACGGCGATGTTTTGGCCAGTAGCGCCAACTTCTACACCACGGGCAGTAATAATATCGGACTAAGTGTTAGCAGCACCGTTTACCTGGCAACTAGTGGCGGCTTAGTGGGCATTGGAACGATGCAGCCAAGTAAAACGTTAACCGTAGTGGGTACTTCCTCCATGAGCGCTAACACAACATCCACAGCTTTCGCGTTTAATAACAATGGCCTCGGAACTATTGCTTCCTTTACAGGCAATGGTATTGTAGGCATTAGCAGTACTGTCTACCTAGCAAGCAATGGTGGCTTAGTGGGTATTGGAACAGGCAGTCCCTCCAAAATGCTGGATGTCCAGGGTGAAGTGCAAATTAATTTCCCAATTACAGGCGGCACAATCATTGGTGTCTGCAAGAGCTTGGCCGATGGCACCGCTGCCGATCAAAACCTAGTGGAATGCAGTACTACACCGAGCGATATAGCGGAGTGGTATGAAATGGAAGAAAAAATAGAGCCCGGAGACGTTGTAGCGACAACCGAAAAAATATTCTCCTTCGAAGAAGAAACGTTTGATCCCCGCACGGGTTTACCTACGCAAGAAAAGAAATACAGGAAAATTGCCGTGCTTGCCAAAGCTTCCAGAGCCTATGATCCAACAATTATCGGCGTGATTTCAGAATCACCCTACCAGGTCATGGGAGAAGCGGTTTTAAAATCCAAGGCCAAGAATTCCCAACCGTTGGCGCTCTCCGGCCGCGTTCCGGTTAAAATCAGCCTAGAAAATGGCCCCATAAAACCCGGCGACTTTCTAACCAGCGCGTCACAAGCCGGATATGCCATGAAAGCGACAAAATCCGGCCGCGTGATAGGAATCGCGCTCGAACCATTTGGTTTAGAAGGGGATCGAAAAAATAAGGATGGCAAGGCAATGGTGTTCATAAACTCTCACTATTGGGTCAATCCCGAAGAACATTTGGAACAAGCGAAAAAAATGAAGAAACTGGAAGATTCTCTGGAGGATACAAAAGCCAAATTACAAATCCTGGAAGATAGGATAGATTCAAAGAAAGCGCGAGCGAATACTGGTAAGGAGACATTGACTCGATAAGATTAAAGGAACTTTAAATATAAACAAGATGAAAAGTTGTCGATTGGGCTCATTGCTCATTATATGTGGCATCATTTTCACAATACCACTGCGTGCCGCCGGATCGAAATCCTCGGGAAATACCAATATTGTCGATGATCTGACCACGGGATCCGCGGGAAGCGTGGGCCTTAACAACGGAATCCTAAGTTTATCCGGCAGTATTGGCCAAGTAGGCACAAGCGCGATGCTCGCTTCCAATATTACCCTCGAGGGTGGGTATTTTTCCAAAATGGTCAGCAGTGAATCTCTATCCTTTGTTAATGTTTATGTCAGCACAATCGTTTACCTCGTTACTGACCCCGGCAATTCTTCAGGCACAATTCACAATATTCGGGTATCCACGGAGTCCGCCTTCGCGGTTTATACGGTGTTGGTTTCCAGCCAAAGCCAGGTAGTGTCAGCCCCGGGACTCACGCCAAACACAACCTATTACGCGAGAGAACAGGCAAATTATATGGAGGGTGACGGATCCGATCTTTCTAACACCGTTGGCACCGTTACCTTAGCCATGTCGCCACAATCCCCCTCTTTTGTGGCGACAACAACCACGACGGCCACTATCTTATGGGGAGCCGGCTCAAACCCATCCTACACGCAGTACAAAGCGGAGATTTCAACATCCTCCGGATTTTTTTCATCAGGAGATATTTCCACGTCATGGATTAGCACGACGGTAGCTACATTTTCAAGTTTGAGCGCGGGCACCACTTATTTCGCCAGAGTAAAAGCGAAAAATGGTTCCGTCCAACCGGTGGAAACCGCTTACGTTAGCGCGGGTTCAACCGTTACGGTAGCGGCCCAGAGTTCGGGAGCATCTTCCTCTGCCGCGTCTATACCGGCCGCGGTTTCCAATACCTATCCCCTAGTTACAACCTACACAGTTGTCGCCCAGTGGTCGGCCAACGGCAACAGCGCTGACACTATCTACGAAACCCACATTTCCTCTTTCAGCAACTTTTCAACACTGGTCACATCAAGCTCCACACTATTAACTTCAGCCACCTTTAGCGCCTTAACTCCCAACACCACCTACTATTTAAGAGTCAAGGCAAGCACCTCCGCGTCAGCAACATTCAGTGATTACCTCAGCCTTGCCTCAACCGTAACATTAGCAGCGCAACCCGTGGCCAGCGCGTTTAGTCAAATAAGCACAACGACACTTCAAGCGAACTGGCTTGCCAACGACAATCCGTCGGGAACCCGATATAACCTGATTTTTTCATCGGGTGCCTTACCAAGCACGAACGGTTTCAGCGGAAATTTGAGCTCAACAACTTTAAATACCTACGTGCTTTTTAATGCCCTGACTTCGAACACAACCTATTACGCGATAGTGCGTGCCATCAACACTAACGGCATCACTACCTCCTACACGGATATCAGCTCAGCGCGCACTTTATCCAGCAACGAACTTACTTTTATATCTGGCCGAGTGACGCAATCCAACGGACAAGGTCTCAGTGGGATCGTGGTTGAAGCCGCGGATCAAGACTCCAAGGCAACCGTTAAAACGACCTTGACAGAGGCCAGCGGAACCGGCGCGTTCCAGATTACCGGTTTAACAGCCCTTAAAAAATACATCATCAAGGTAATCTGGACGGCCAACAACGTCACCAGCTATGTTCTTAAAGACAATGTTCCAACGGGAACAGCGGATCTGAGTTTTAACTTAGCGGTAACTTATAACTTAGCCACCCTTTCGGGAACTCTCGCTTTATCAAACAGTGTTATCGAAACGATAAAAACCGTTAGGCTCCAAAACTTAGAAGCGGGCCCAAGGCGCTACAGCGCCTTAGCGCAGGGCAACATGTTCACGGGTGAGCCGTTCATTGAGATTTTTTCGGGAAGCCAGTTGATAGCAAGAACGCCGGTGGATGATGCCATGAATTACGAAGTCAAAAATATTATGCCCGGAAGCTACCGAGTCGTCGGTTTTAATGGCCGAAGCTATTCGCAACCGGAATACATATCCTTGGCCGAAGGCCAATCGGCCCACATCGCACTCGAATTTCCCCTCTTAGAACCTGAAAGCGTGTTTGCCTTCCCAAATCCGGCGCAAAGTGAAGTGACCATTCGATTCGTGTCTTACGCAAGATCTATTGAAGCCAAAATTTCAATCTACGATATCGCCGGTAACTTGGTTAAAGAATTTTCAAACAACGATATCGCGGATGCCGGAAGCGGCATTTACAGAGCCCGATGGAACACCGCCAACAATAACGGGGAACGAGTGGCTTCCGGGGTCTACTTATTTGTAGTAAACGCCAGAAATAAGGACAATAACCAAACGAAAAAGGTAGTTAAAAAATTAGCAATTATTCGATGAAAAAAATAAAAGTGCTTATTCTGCTGCTTGCGTGCGCTCCCCGCGCTTTTGCTGCTTTGCAAGCAGTAACCGCTTCCGCCGTAGACACTGCGGGCAGCGCTCGAACAAATTTCAACTCCAATGAATCGATTGGCTTTCTTCAGAAAGTAAGTAACAATGCCACGAGCAATAACCTCATTGCTTTCACCTACTCAGTCACCGATCCCAATGGCAAACAGGTCTTTTCCCACTCCGGCAACGCCGCCCCGGGCTCCGTCACGGGCGAGTCCGCGAGCCAGATCACGGGTATCCCCGTTTCTCAAATCTATACTGTCCCCGGAGACTACACCCTAACCACAACGGCGGTTTTAGACGGCCAAACAGTCACGCAAACGGCAAAGTTCCAAATAACTTCCCCAATTATTACCCTACTCTACCCTTACAACAGCGCCAAAGATTTAGTCGCCACGCCTCTTACTTTGAGCTGGGCGGGTTCCGGAGCAAGCCGATACCGCATTCTGCTTGATGATGACTTCTCCTTTTATAACACCCTTTTTACCGGTCTTACTAATGGTTCTGAAACCACTTTCACCTATCCCGACAATCCCACGGATTCAAAACAAAAACTAGCCGCCGGACAAATTTACTACTGGACTGTGCAAGGCTTGGACGCCAACGGAAACAAAATCTCAGAAGCAGGCTCGCCATTTAATTTTACGCTGCAGCAGCCCTCCTCAAAATCAAGAGACGTCGCCGTGACAAACATAGAAATATTGCCCGAGGCGCCCGTTGACGAGGTAGGCGCTTTTGCTTTTAGCGTGACCGTTAAAAATCAAGGCAATCAAACAGAATCCAATGTTCCGGTTAATCTCTACATCAACGGCAATCCCGCTAAAAATTCAGGTAACTCCATAGCGAATATCGCCCCCGCGGAAGCAAAGAAAGTTCTCATGCAAGGGATTTTGCCGGCAAACGTGTCCATGGCTATCGCCCTGGCCACCATAGATTTTTTTGATGACAATATTCAAAATAACCGTTTTTCTATGAATATTGATATCAAGGGATTAATTAAAAATGAATCCGCGCCCAAAGCTATCAAGGCAATAATTAACTACACTTTCACGCAGGTTTGGAATATCGTGCAGGATATTGTTTTCAATCCGTTTATTGACAAGGAACTCAAGGGCTATCAGTGCGCGGGTTGGGAAGCTCAAGGTTTAAATCAAGACGAGGCCAACGCGCTCGTGGAAGATTTAAAAAACGGCAAAGCCAAGATAACCAAGGCATGGGTTAAATGAATAGAACCACCGCATTATTAATATCAATCATCTCAATGAGCGGAACAGTTGCTATCGCCGCGCGGCGAGTCCCCGTCAAACCCGATCCCATCGTAGCCACTTTGGCAGGCGTAGTACGCTCCGGACAAGATCCTGTCGCTGGGGTCAACATTGCTATCGCTAATTTAACGGGTACCACCGACAACGAAGGGAACTACAGTATCGCCAACATTCCCGTTTCCGGTAATTCTTACAACATGTTCATCACCAAAGAAGGTTATAGAAGTAAGATTGGGACTCCGCTTTTAAATACCACGGGAACGCACAGATGGGATGTAGCGCTGCAACGCACTGCCGTCAAACTCGATTTTCATCCCATCTCCAACTCCATCACAGCAGATCGTTGCCACTCTATGCCCGTGCGCAGCTTAGGCACCAATGGTGATATCGCGGGCTCCGACCACGCGGTCACGGTAACGCTTTCCGGTGCCGGCAATGATGGGGCTTTCTACACCAACAGCGACTGCTCCGGTCAAGCGGTTACTCAAGTTACCATTGCCGCGGAAAATAATACCGCGGATCTCTACTACAAGAAAACCACCCCGGGCCACGTCACTATCACCGTCAGCGCTCAGGGCCTGCAAAGCGGCAGTCATGAGATGACGATTACCCCTGCCCCTGCCAACCGCTTAGGATTCCGCGACAACGGATCCATCTCTTTAGAGGCCGGGCAGTGCCGGATATTCACGGTGAGCGCTCGCAATGACGCTGAGCAAGAACGATTAGTTGCGCAAGATGTCGTAATTGCTTTAACCGACGGCCTTCAAGGCGGAAGCCGCGGAACCTTCTACCGCACTAGCGTTGGTGGTGTTTGCACAGATCCTTTAAATCAGGTCACCATGGAGCACAATACGCTGGCTGTTGGTTTTGCGTATCAACAAGCCAACGCGGGCAATGTCACCCTTAGCGTTAACGCGGCGGCAGGCTCCGGTTTATTTCCGGCAAGCAAATCCATTGTTATCACGGCGCCAAGACCAACTCGCCTAGACTACGAAGTGGGCGTATTAACTCTTCAGGAAGGACATTGTTCGCCTCGCCATTACGTGACTTTGCGCAATAACGCGGGATTGCTGGCTAATTCCCCCAACGGAATCACCGTCACTCTAGGCAACGGCGGCAGCGATGGGGTGTTTTATAGCAACGATACCTGCAGTGGCCAGGCAATCACGCAACTTACCTACGCTGCTAATGAGAACCAAAAGTTTTTCCACTTTAAGAAACCCACAGCAGGCAATGTGACGATCACGGTGAGCGCTCAGGGACTACAGTCGGCCAGTCATCAGATGACCATTGCTAGCTCCAACAAAATATCCATCCGCCTCGGTCAAAACAATTACCCCATCCCCGCCGACGCCTGCAGTGAAGAAAAGTTTAGGATCGATCTTAGAAACGACAGTAACGCGATTGTCAATGCGGCAACAGCCATCGCAACCACGTTATCCGACGGCAGTGACGGCAAGTTCTATGACAACGCTACGTGCTCCGGAAATAATTTGACTCAATATACAGTTGCTCAAGGTCAAAGCGGTGTTGATTTCTACTACAAGAAACCTACCGCTGGAGTTGTAACTTTAACTGCCAGCGCTACGGGCTTAACCTCCGGCAGTGGAAGACAGCTAACCGTTAACGCGCAGCTTAAGCCAACGAAAGTTGTTATTACGGGAGCCCCGGATTCTTTCAAGGCGACCCATTGCAGCGGAGAGTTTAATTCGGAATTAACAATCTCCCTCAAAGATGACAACAACACCACAGTCACAGCACTAGAACCCGTCACTTTAAATCTTACCGATGGCGATAGTGACGGCAGTTTCTATGCTAGCTATTCCGGCGGTCAGTGTTACAGCTCCATTAATTCCATTACCATTGATCGCAGACGCTCTGGTGTTACGGTGTACTATAAAAAACCTACTCCCGGAGCAGTAACGCTCGGCGCAAACGCGACGGGATTGGTTTCCGGGAATCCCCGACAAATTACTATTACCCCCACCGGCACACTTTCCGTATCGGGTCCTAGCACTCTAAGAAATGGGGCTTGTTCGCCAAATGCCTACACCGTCAGCTTAGCAAAAGCCTCCCAAACCGATCTTCAGGGTTATATCACGGTGAAATTAGAAGACGCTGGGGCCGATGGCGACTTCTACAACAACGAGAATTGCTCTGGCAATCCCATAACAACAGTAGATTTTGGTCCCAGCGATGGTTGGAAGAGCTTCTATTACAAAAAACCTACGGTTGGCAATGTGACCCTGACCGCTCGCGGGAACGATGATCCCAACATGGTGCGCTATTACGGTATAGCAGCCGGCAACAAAGCGGTGGCGGTAACGGATCAAGCTTCTACCCCCACCAAACTCGACGTGCGCGGCGGCCAAAACAATTACCCCATCCCCGCGGACGCCTGCAGTGAAGAAAAGTTCAGGATCGATCTTAGAAACGACAGTAACGCGATTGTCAATGCGGCAACAGCCATCGCAACCACGTTATCCGACGGCAGTGACGGCAAGTTCTATGACAACGCTACGTGCTCCGGAAATA
>Ga0209515_10001978_pt1 | contig 32489 bp, 36 predicted proteins | sample Subgroupgradi54m_FD_187454 | JGI IMG/M metagenome (GOLD analysis project Ga0209515, IMG submission 187454) | Subsurface groundwater microbial communities from S. Glens Falls, New York, USA - GMW60B uncontaminated upgradient, 5.4 m (SPAdes)... ... | reverse complement strand
AAAAGGAGAGGTTATGTGTGGAAGCTGTGGTCAAGTCCTGATTGAAAAGATGGAAGACTCTGACAACGCAGAATACCGCATAAACACACGAGAACAGTACTTGGATAGAAGTAGAACTGGTCCTCCTGCCTCACTTGCAGTACATGATCAAGGTTTAGCTACATCTATTGACTATGCCAACAGAGATGCATCTGGCAATTCCTTATCTGGTTACATGAAAGAAACTTTCCGTCGACTCAGAACGTGGGATACACGTAGTAAATCAATTGGGGCCGACAGAAATTTCAAGCAAGCATTCATGCTGCTTGATACAATGAAAGCCAAGCTCGTCATACCAGAATCTGTAGTTGAGGAAACAGCATACATCTATAGAAAAGCAGTGGCCAAACACATGACAAGAGGCAGAAGTATTACTTCGCTAATCCTTGCATCATTGTATGCCGCATGTAGAGTTACGAATACACCAAGGACTTTGCAGGATATTGCGCGTGCTGGAAATATTAGAAAAGGAGATCTTTCTCTTTCATACAGAAAATTAGTCAATAGTTTGGATCTAAGGTTGCAACCCTACGATCCTATCGAATTTGTTACAAGGGTTTGCAGCATCATAGGAGTAAGTGAGAAAACTAGAAGAGATGCAATAAATATTATATCAAACGCCAAAGAAAAAGAGATAGGTTACAGTAATAATCCAATGTCGTTAGTTGCTGGAGCACTATATTTGGCTTCAATAATTAACATGGAAAAAAAGACCCAGGTTGAAATCGCAAGAGCTTGCGGTATGACCAATGTTACAGTAAGGAATGTTGTAAGGATGTTACGAAAAAAATTGAAACTTGATGAGGGAGAGGTACATCTATGAGAAAAGACCCGTGTCGTGGTTGCGGTTATGAGCTTCAAGTCTTTAGAGTATCCTTGTACCATCATATAAAAAAATAAAAGAGAGACAAAAACTTCACGAATAAAGTGTGTCCAAAATGCTTAGAGTCACACTTTTACATCTTCGATGATTGTTGATTTTTCGGATCTTAGCGATTTATCGTTTAGTCTCTTTATGTAATCAACCGCTTTCAAAATTTTTTTTACAAGTAAGGAAGGCCCTGCCTTCTTATTCATAACTAGCATAACGGATCCAAAAGGAGCAGGTATCGAAGCAATCTTTGAATTCTCCCTTTCTGTGACAGTATATTGAACGGTTCCTAGGTTATCATCATAATCTCCTTGCATGGATAGATTCAATGAAGTCATCATGAAAAACATCTCCTTTTGTTCTTTTGAGAGATTAATTTCATTTTTGCACACATAATCAATTACACGCCCCTGTTTGTTAATAAAACCAGCAAACTCGACTCCATGCCCTAAAAGATGACTTTCAAAAAACTTCAAGTCTATACTTTGTGCCATGCTACTTCATTACATATTATTACGTCACCGTATCTAATAAGAAAGATCGTTCCTCAATTTCTAAGGTAAGATCTTTAACATATTGACAAACTTATCACTCTTGGAGTTCAGACTTGTGAGAATTTGACATTTATTAAATATTACCTTGGCATATAATTAAGAGCAAATGGTTAATATTGACGAGGTTTGTGATAACATTCTAAAAATAAACCCAAAGATACGCTATGTAGGAATTTACTATCAAGGAACATATTCTTCAAAAACAAGACTAGGAATGAAAAGTCTCTTAAAAGAAGATGAGATTAAGAATTCTGTAATAAATGCAGTTAGAAGATGGGAAACACGTCTACTACTCGCTAAAAGTCTGGGTAATGCAATTTATTCAATGACAAAGTATGAAAAAGTAAATCGTATCACCTTTCCGATAGGAGAGGATGGTTTGATTTTAGTAAGTACAGAAAAAGAGCTTGATCCTAATTCAATCTCCGATGAAATTCTAAATATAAGAAAAAAATCATTCAAAATTTAGGATTTACTGATTAGATTCTCCGTGAATCCAGTTCGATTTAAATACAATTCACTTGAAACTTATGTCGTTTGAAACGTTCTGCCAAAATAGCAATTATTTCGGGCATAGCTGTTGCTGTAATAATTTCTGCAATTGCATTAACTGTACATTATAGGCTATCAGCAATAGAAGGAACCGAAGCAAACAAAAACGAAACTGCAAGTCAAATAGCAAAAGAAATCGTAGGAAACATTACTGGAAGCAAGACACATTCAGAAGCAAGTGAATCACCTCAACAACATGCAAAAGAATTGAACCCGTAAATTATGATTCCTGATACAAAGCCTCAAAAATCGTTTTAATAGGTAATGCATCAAATCTATAACATTGTCTGTAAAATGTGCCGATTGTTTATGTGAACCAGAAGAATGTAGTAAAAGGTATTTTGCAGAATGTAGGTTATGTATAAAGGATGATTGTTGTTGTGTTGAGATTCATGCCAGAACACATGATAAGACTACAATTGCAAAATTCTTTTTAAATGTAAAAAATATGTATGTTTCAGCATTAGCCATTGAGATCCTTTGTATAATGTCAGCAGAGATTGGAGAAAATACAGGCTTCTTTTTGTTTGGATATCAAAAGATTGATGGAATATCCATAGGATTTGTTCTAGGTTATGCTCTTGCTGGATTCTCAACCTTTGCCACGATTCTTGGTAGATACAATTTGGAAAGTGTCATGGACGGTTGTTGTTCTGCATTAGATTGTAAGGATAAAAGATTCATTCCAAATCTTAAAACAACTTTTAGAAATTTTGCAGTAGGAGTCACCAAGATGCCATATCTGTATAAACAACCCTATGCTAAACAGATATTGAAAACTAGCATTTACGTCTTGGTTGTTTCTGAGAGTCTCTGTATTTTGACTGCATTAACTGTAGATTTTATATTTTATAGACACTCATTATGGCTATCAATACCACTAGCACTCTTTGCTGGTGCGTTTTCAATTGCTGCATTAGAATCATATAGAAAAATACGATCTGATTCTTCCAATGTCAATCTAGTTAGTTTCAAGAAAAAATAAAAATTTGGGAAGGAGTTTTATCTCCTTAGCGATAAGCTCATCTAGGACCAACTCGTACTTATCTTGGAACCACAATTAGGACACTATTGTACCGGTACCCATCGATGTAGCTGCTACGCGGGTCTGAAATTATACCAAGATAGTAGTTGGGTCTTACCAGATCCGCCCTTATAGTTATCGCGAGCCTTACAGGACTCGAACCTTCAATGGATTCAAGCCAGTAAAGTTCTAAAGATAGTGTCAGAATATTTGCAAATTATTGTAGTGACTAGGAATCATAAAACTTGGTCACATGAAATTTTGCAAACAAACTTACCATTAGTTAAGGAAATTCAATACACATACTAGTTAAGATGGACCTTTGAATAGCAAGTATGATAAGTGGAATAGTACAAGTGTATTTATCAATGAAAATACAAGTGATAATCAATGGATGACATCATAGATAATTTGCCACAGGAAGGACCCAGATACAAAGATGAACTAGACGTAAGACCAAACGATTCCAAAGTTCTAGATGTGTTATCTGAGAACAATTCAAACTATACCTTTAGAGGAATAATGAGAAAATTAGGTATGCACCAAGAGAGCTTGTCACGCTCATTACAACGATTACATGATTTGGATTTAATAGAAAAATCCCAGCTAGGCTACAAGCTAAGCCAAAAAGGGGCGTTTCTTGCAAAAGAAGATCCTAAATTAAAAATTTCATACACACCACTACTTCAAACATACGTTCCATCAAATGTTCATTCAAGCGACATAATCAGCAGCATGGCAGGTAGATGGTTTAAAAATCTACGATGGATAGGAATGGTACAAAGTCAAACTGACTATACGTTGCAGTGGTATAGTGAGTTTGGTTCATTTGATCTAAATCTTAGAGTGACGCCAAATTACATAACCATGGAATCAAGCGCAACAAGTGAGAAAGACAAGACAGATGCCATGATTAGTGCATACAGAATTATCCAAGAAGTATCCAAATTATATGGAAACCAGTACGGTAGCTTTACTGCAAATCCAAATAACAAATCAAACTAAACTGTGACTGGACTTTATAATGCGTGGTCAACTAATAGTTATGATTCCATTATACCATTAATGACAACAATAGTTGGAATAAAAACAAAAGAAGGAGTTGTTTTAGGTTCTGATAAAAGAGCAAGCAAGGGCTTTTTCATTGGCTCAAAGATAACACAAAAAATTGCAAAAATTGATGACACTCTGGCAATTGCAATTGCAGGACAATTATCAGATGCCGAGTATCTAATCAAAGTAGCAAAAGCAGAAAGAAAGCTGATGGAGCTGCGAAGAGGATTTCCACTAGATGTAAAAGAGTCAACTAAACTAATTGCAAATCTAGCATATTCAGGACTGCGAAACTATCAGCCATACTATGTGGAATTACTAGTTGCAGGAGTTGACCAAGACGGCGGACATGTCTTTGTTGCAGACATGAGTGGCGCCATTACTAACGAAGATTTTGCAGCATCAGGCTCTGGCTCGCCAATAGCCTATGGTGTTCTTGAAAGCGTATACAACAAGGATCTTACCAATGAGCAGGCAAAAGAAATAGTTAGTAAAGCTGTGGCTGCTGCAATGGAGCGCGACCCTGGCTCAGGAAATGGAATAGATTTGCTTGCAATTCCAAACTTGTTGGTAAAGGAGGTGCCAAGCTAAATGTCAGAAGACTCTGGATTTGGTAGGTACACAAACTTTTACGGCCCACAAGGAAGACTGGTTCTAGTTGACAGTGCCCTAGAAGCTGTACAAAGAGGGTCAACTACTATAGGAATCAAGACCTCAGAATTTGCCTTGATATCTAGTCACATCAAACCTACACGCACATTGATAGACCCTTCTGAAAAAATATTTGCTATTGATTCGCATGTTGGCGCAACAGGATCTGGATACATTGGAGATATCTTACAATTAATTGACGAGCTGCGAGTTGAAGCGCAACGACACCGATTAACATTTGAGAATCCAATAGATGTAAACTCTTTAGCAAAGCATCTTGGAACATTTTTGCACAGATATACCATATACGCAGTACGTCCCCAAGCTGCATCTGTAATAATATCAGGTGTAGACCAAAAGGGAGTCCAGCTATACCAGGTAGACCCTAGTGGAACATTTTTTGGAGGCTCGGGATTTGCAATAGGCCAGTCTTCAGATGTTGCATTAACTGAGATTCAAAGAGGGTATAGTGGAGACATGAGCATAGAGCAGGCAATTAAACTATCCAACAAGGCAATCGAAAAAGCCCTTGGTGAGAGACCCGTTGTGGAAACCGGGCTTGTTACATCAAAGGATAAAGTATTTAAAAAAATTCCTCAATGATCTTTTTGCTAGTATTTTTTTATCATTTCAAGTAATGAGTTTTCATTTTAATCTACTTGGGTGGCAATACTGTAATCCATCCACGCATCCAAGGGTGTGGCTCACTGTGGTAACCATAAGTTCCTGTGCATTCAAAATTGTATCTCCAGTAATGGTCAGGCAAGATTTGACCTGAATCAAAAAGCCCCCAATCGCTGGTAACACTGCTGGAAATATCGTCTGCATTATCCCATTGCACAGTATTGTTGAAACCTATTACGACTGTGCCAGTGATTGGGTGATATGATTTACCAGAGTTTTGATTGCTTGCATTCTTTTCAATTACTACCTCACCCAACAAATCGTAAGTAAAATTAATTTTGTAATCACAATGAGTTGGAATTTCCCATCCGCGTTTAATCAGATTTGTAACAGAGAGAGGATTTACACATATGGGACGCTTTTCCCCTTGGTGTACTAACAATTGATGGTCGCTTCTACAAATAATGTTGTTTGCTGCAACACCTGATTTGAATTGTTTTAGTGGAGATAATACAACTGCGTTTACTGGCTTGGATCCTGTACTGTTATCATATATTGTAAACAAGAGTGATTTTGAAATTGTCCTAGCAATTTCGGCTTGATTAGGATCTGTTTGATTTCTTAGAGAATATGAGAATGTTACAGTCGCATTGGTAATTCCAGACGTTGTTGCTCTGTAAGTAACTGTTTCAGTTTTACTCGGTGTTAATGTCCCAGGAAATATAGCCCCACTTGGACTAGTTTTAGTGATCTTTTCACTTGAATTTACTTGTTCTATGATAAGAAAAGCAGGACATGTTAAATTTTTAACATAATCAACTTTAATGTGATTATCAAATTTCGCTGGAAACGGCTCTCCACATGGATCAATGTTAACATATATGGGATTTGGAGTATTGTTTGCAAGAGTGGCAGTGATTGAAAATTTATCCCCCACTTTAATGGTTGAAGGTTGAGTTTGAATATTAAGAATCGCTACATCGTTTGTACTAGGATCTGCAAAAACTTCATGATTAACAATAAAAAGACTTGCAGTGAAAATTATAATTATAGAAAGATGTAGAGTTTTCATTTTCTCAACGGTTAACAAGTGTGTGGTTTTCAGTACTAACTAATAGCTTAATTTCATCATTATAGAATGTAAGGCCAGCCTGTGGCATCATATGGTTGCTAAGAAGTGTAATTGCATTATTAGCATAAGGCCCATATCTGGTTGGAATTTTTTCATAGATCTCTTCATACCCGTCTTGAAACTTTATGTCAAGTGTTGTCATTCCGCCTACTGTAGTTAGCATGAGTCCATTTGGGAAACTAAATGTAACATTTTGAAATTTGACAACTTCACCATGTTTTAGATCATCAATTGTGTGTTCAAGTGTGCTCTGATGGTAGGTTTGGTTATTTATTGAGACCAGTACTTTACCTGTTTTGTCTATTTCGCCATAGGAAGAGTTGGTCAGTACAACTTTTGGGTTGACATGAGGATCATATGATGGTTTTATCCAGCCTCGTTGCATTAGTTTTGACACAGTAGTAGGCTTGACGCATGATATGGTCTTGTTGTCAGGGTGCAGTATCATGTCAAACCCAGTATCACATTTTACTTCTTTTGGTGTCATTCCCATGCTAATCTGTTTTAATGGTGGCAAGTGTTCTGCTATTGTTTGTTCATTACAGGACTGTGGAACGTCATCCCCGTGATATGGGACTGGAATTAAACCATTAAATCCCCAGATTATGTCGATTTTTGCATATGTGTAAAATGGAATGCTAAAGAAATAATAGCAATTATCTTTTCCAGAATATGATTCAGGATAAGGCGGAGATCTTGTTACTGTGTTTATCAATTGTTTTCTTGCATCTTCAGTCATGGGACTATCAGGATGATAATACGACCAAGAACCATAACCGTTTATCAATATCATAAAATCCTGAGTGCTTGGATTCTGGTTATGGTAGGGCATATCTCTTGGAAACTTGATCTCAAGTAATCCTTTGTCATTAGTATCTGCAATGGCAGAAACACCGTCATTATTGCCTATGATTGACTGGAGTGTGGCATTTGTGATCCTGTATTGAGCTATGAAAATCTGATCTGGCATTGGAGGGTAGGAGTTGGTGAATTTGCCTAAAATGTATAATTTGTGCCATTGATTTGGATTTGCATCATCAGCAAATACACCAGAAATTACAGTTGTAAAGACTAGAAAAACAATTGCAATCATTGAGAGATACAGAGTTTTCATTTTCGCTTATTGTATGACAAAAAATCCCTTCTCTAATGTTTTATCAGAAACTGAGATATCCATGGCGTATGAGCCGGTTTGATTTATGGGCAAAGAATATAGTTCTCCAAATTTCCATTTGCTTTCGCCATAACCAATGTCAGGATCACATAATGTTAACACTATTGGAGATTCCCATATAGTCTTGTTCGCTGCATTTTTGATCATAAATGAAGGAGGGCTACAAGATCTGAATCCTTTGAATTTTATTGCAAAGTCTATTTTTTCTCCAACTTTGTATGCGTCCTTGAACTCTTCAATTGTTAACTCATTGGCTGGCTTTAGTGCCCAATGCAATGACACAAGTTTGTTAATGCTACCTAATTTTACACATGCAGGAGTTCCATCTTCTGATTTTATGACTAGATGTAGATCTTGATTACATTGAATATCTTTCACAGCCTTTCCTGATTGGTATTGCTTTAATGGAGTCCACATAGCATTGAAGGGCATTGCATCAGGCCCATAGTCCTTTCCAACATTTATGATAATAGAACTTCCAAGAAAACCGTTTGGACCTGGCCATTCTCCAACTATATTTAGTTGGTATTTTCCTGAAGGGGCGTTCTTGTCCACACTTACAACTATATTGAGGGTTTCATTGTGATGTGGTTTTACTGTAATTTCAGATGGGTCAACTATTGCATGTACACCTAATGGCATTTGTATTGGTCCTGTCTGGTCGTATCCAACACTGAGATGAAACTTGACTGGTACTGGTTTGTCTGTTGCTGGCAAAATTATTACTGGAAGAGACTTTGTTTCGTTTTGTTTTATTATTGCTGCAGGGCTTCCTCCTTCGATAACATATGAATATCGTTTTCCATCTACAGCAGACTCGTCAAGTTGAAAATCAAACGGAGATACCTGACTTCCTACAGCTTGTGCATGCACATATGGCAAAAGTGATACACAAAGAGATGCAATCACTACAGCTACAATTGATCGTGCATACTGCATTACCAAGGTTTGTAATGAACAAGTATGCTTTAAAAAATTGGCGTAGCTTTCTTCTATATCGATCAATATATTATCAGTCAATAAAATAATTTATTCTAGGTTTGAATAGAAAAATTTTCCTTGGAGTAATTCTGGGTCTATTATCTATAGGTACTGCCAGTGGAATAATGGTTCTGTATGATTATCTCAATAGTCCTCATTTGTTGTCAAAAGAGCAAGTAATAGAAAACATATTAAAGGTATCAAAATGGAGCAAGGATCAGTTATCTGATAAAATTATTGATACAAAACTATTACAAGTAAAAAATAGGGATATTGGGTTGGCTGTAAATGAAAAAACATTTGCATATGAGATGGTCGCACAAGGAATTCCTTCTATGAATGTTGTTCAGGATCAATACGTTTGGGAAGTTAGAATTGTGAAGAAGATTGATGAAAACAACCAACGAATTTGGTCTTATTTTATGGATGCGTCTAATGGTACACTGTTATTCAAGGATGAACCTAGCCTTGAAAAAAGATAGATTAAGGGCAAAAGATTCTTCTAGTTTTTGAAAATCGATTATCTAATTTTCAAAAAATTTCTATGGGCTCGATGGGGCCTGTCAGAACTGTTGTAGTGGGCACCGTCCCGAATTTTTTTATCAGAATTTCATTCTATAAAAAACAATTAATGAAGCAATGCTGATTATGAATACAGGAATTGCGAATGGAAACTCTGGGACTTTTTCTGGAAGTATGGTAATCTGAAGTGGTTTGGACCAGAGTGGTTCAACAGAATCTAGATTGTTGGTATGCGTACCAAATGTAAATACTGCGACTGATACTACAGTATAGTTTCCTGAAGTATATACCCTAGGAGGAAGCATGCTGGCCACCCATGGTTGTTCACTAAGGTGTTCTCCTGGTTGTAGTGTGTTTTTACCAAGAAATTCTGGAATACAAGCCAGTTGTGAATTTGGCCATATTTCATTTCCTGTCTGATCTTTAATTTCAAGAGCAATCCAGGGTTTACAATATGCTATGTCTACAGTCTTGTTTCCGATGTTTATTAATTCAGTATTAATGGTAATATTTTCCCCTATCTTGTATGCTAATTTTTGCGTAGTCTGATTAAGAATTAGTATTGCATTGTCGTGGGCTAGTATTGTTTTGGTGGGACTGCCAAATTGTTTTTCCAATTCTGTATTGTATGTCTGGCCTTTTCCAAAAACACTTTGTGACACAAAGTTGTTCATTGAAAAAAGTAGAACTACTATTAACAAGATTATAATTGAATTATGTAAAATGTTCATCCTAACGAAGATTCATTTTTATCCTATAAAAAATTAGTGTATCTTTTTTCTGTATAATTCTATAAGTACCAAAAATGGTTTTTGCCACAATAGCATTACAAAGAATTAATTTCATCTCTCAAAAAAAAAGAAAGGAAGGGCTACTTGAATTGTAGTACACCTTGATCTGCTTCTATGCCACCTGTGGGACTGTAGTAAGTTGTGCCGCCACTAGCTGCAAATACCGTTCCATACACAGTAATTCCACCATTTGGATTCCATACAGGACTTCCACTGTCTCCGCCTATAGACGTAAATCCTGCAGCATTTTGACCGGGTATTCCATTTACAGTAATTCCAACCTGTGTTACACTATTACATCTGGTGCTTTCTGATCCCGCGCCACTGGAGCATACAGTGTCCCCTACAAGCTGAGTATATGCCTTGCCTGTTATTGTCACTTGCGAGAGGCCAAATCGGTATATCTTACCAAAGCCACTAGTCTCAGATCCTACACCAAATAGCAAAGAGTCACTGTGAGCCATTTTCACTGTACCAGATATCAAAGATCCTACAAGTCTGGCTAGAGGATAGATGTGATTACTGTTTTGTGGAGTAGTACTATATGGTTGTCTATATTGTTGGGTTCCAGAGACTTGGCAATGTCCTGCTGTCAAGCCACGAAAGTTTCCACCAGAATCCTTTACAACAAATCCATCCGTACATTTTGGAGTGTATGTACACCAACTATTTTCAGCTCCTGGAATTCCTATCTCTGCTCCACCCATTATTGGATTGACTGTAACGGGACTATAATCATGTCTTTGATTAGCATTACAAGGCTTAGTGTCATCGTTGACAGGTATGATCTTGCCAACCTCAACTAGTTTTACCATATCAGATGGTATATTGTAATCTGTCAAGAACTTGTTTACAGTATCAATCTTGGAGTTGCCCAATTTTTCAAAGCCAATTTCATAAACCTGATTCTTGTCATCTACACCCATCAAGTTTATACCAAGGGTCTTATCGTCAGCAAGTTTGGTCACAAAATTTCCTAGTTCCATCCACTTGTGCCAAGAATGATTACTTTGTTTTACAACAATCCCATTTGCAAGATGATATGGTTCTACATAATCGGCAAGGACTGACTTGTCAACAGATTTTATTGAAGAATCAGTTGTATAGATATTCAATTTACCTGTTTCATCAACATATGCACCACTAAATCCATGCACTCTCTTTTCTATGTTCAGAAAGGTCACATCCTTTGAGTGTTGTGGCATCTGAGATGCTGCTTGAGATATGGCATTTGGTATCTCATCTTCTGTTGCAGAAAACTGTGTTGTATTAGTTGCAGTCTGTGCAATTACACTATTCAAACTTGATGCAGATATCAGAAGTGCTACAAGAGATAGTCCTATTACGAGAGACGTTTTTGTTTTCTTGTTTTGTATTTTCATATTTTATTTCTCCTTTATGCTTTTTTTCGTATGAAGAGAACTAACCTTCATACCGCACGTATGATCATCTGTCTCGTTCACACGACACATCTCATAGTGGTTATAGTAAAGCATGTAATTCCCATTCTTGGAAATACTAATAGGAGTTTAGAGGCAAGCTGCGCCAAATTTTGACGCGATCTGCATCATCGTTTTACAAATTCAAAAACAATAACATTGTGATTAATTGATTCATTATCTATGTGAATCTTTAATGATTCCAAAATATTTTTCACGTATGCTGCTGCAAATTTTATCCACTTGGATCCAAGCTGTATCTCAAAAACAAGTCTATAATTATTGCGAGTAATTTCAGGACTGAATTTGTACCATCCACAGTATTTTCCTAGTGTTATAAGATAATTGTTTATTACATTATCAAGTTCATACCTCAAGCCCAAAATAGTAAACAAGTTCTTGATTATGTTTGGTCCTTCCTTTGTAATTTCTTCCATTGATGCTTCATCGATTTTATCGATCATCTTTGTAAACAAGGCATGTGACATGATTATGGTGGGCATTGCATCAAGTTGCATATCAAAAGAGACGATTTTGGTGAGCATCCTGGTTACAAGTGCATTTAAGGGGAGATCTTTCTTTTCTGCCTCTTTTTTTAATGCATTTAATATATTATTTGGCAGCCTCAGCGTTATCCTGTTTGTACTGGGCGCCATCTCCAAGACTTCCATATTTTACAACTCGTATATGCTCGTTGAGAGCTTAACTATAAAACATTGCGCATGTATTCTATGTAGACTACAGGATCGATCTTTTTCTAATTTTGGTTTTAATTTATTTTCTAAAAATAGATTAGTATTAATTTTTTAGAACTTACACAAGCAAGAATGCGATCAAATTTTAATTAAAAAATTTCTATGGCCCGATGGGACCCAGCTACCATCATGGTCTTATTTTGGACTCACTTTGTGTGTAAAACAAGGAAAATTATACTAAATTTCAGTTTTTATAGCTTCGATATCTTCTTCAAGTTCTTTTATCAAACCCTTCCACCAATGTTGAAATTCCTTCATATCGTTTCAAATTACTGGATCCTCATTTATAGATCTGTCGATTAATTTCTACTTTCTTAGATGTAGAGTTTTCATTTTGAGATACTTGAGATGGAAGACCACGCAGAGGAAATATTCCCCAATCACGAGCAAATAATTTATTTGCTGATTCTATCTTGACACATGCAGGTTGACCGTTTTCTTTTTTCACCATAAGTTGAAAACCAGAATGGCATTGAATCATGCTTTCATCCATCCCTAACTTGAATTGTTTCAGAGGCGGTAACCCTAAAGGAAAATTACTTGGCATGGTAACCACTCCATAAGTATTTACCATTATTTGTAATGACTTGAAGGTTCCATCACTTGTTGCTAAAATGTGCCATGTGCCACCACCTATAACATGCGAAGGAATACCAAGATTGGTGTAAAAATAACCTGTATTATTACCACTTACTTGAGTGGAGTTTTCAAGGGTTCCTAAATTATCTGATAATGATATAGTTATGTCTGAATTTGGAAAGGAGTTTTGTAGCTACTCCAATAAGCTTACTGCCACGTGTAAATTGCCCTCGAGAACTGCCCTTCTCGCATGAACTGTTTCTTCAAGAACTGTAAGACTCGCTATGTTATGAGAAATGTTATGATTTGTTGGAAAGCAAGCGTTAGATTACAATCATTCTTTTATTGCAGTCAATAGATCACTATCATAAAACATTCTAAATGCAGGATAACAATTTAGCATTTTACCATTATCAACTTTGTAAAAGGACCAGTTATCACATTGATTATCAAATTCATATTGCGAATTATCAAATTTCCAATCAAAACCATTTCTAATATTTGTATCAGGATAACCGTGTCCCCTGACTAGTGTGATTGTATTATTTGCATAATCAGATTCAACTTTAGCATAAAGAGCGTTAGGATAAAGATAGACTACATCTGAATGCATAGTAATGGCATCAAATTCTTTTTGTGTTACATATTCATTATGTAGTACGATTACTCTGTCGAATTTTTTTAAGATGTCTGGGTTTTTGTCAAGGTCAACGTCAGTTATATGTGGGTAGTTTAGTATTGATAAAATCGCAGCAGCTCTTATACTAGACGTGTATTTACCATGTTCTTCTGTTGGAATATTAACAGTAAGGCATGTTGAATCACATAATTTGTTATAGTAATCATAAAATCCATTTTGTTCATAAGCTGCCTGAGTAAAGATAGGATAAATAAATATGATTTTTTTTGACGTATCGAATAATCCGATTTTTTTGTAAATCTCATAATACGCTGGTTGTGGTGAAATCTCTGAACTATTTGATGTACCATCTTCATTAAGAAGAAACTTGTTTTTGAAAAGAAGTGCGTCTATTGGAATTATAATCTTGCTAGTTTCATTATCTTCAGATTTAGCTTTGATGTACATTGTATTATTTACAATGTCTATCCTAGCAGGGCCATCGTATACTCTTGTAGTGTGATTATAAGGTAACGGTCTTTTAATTATTGTATTATCAGGCTCATTAGGATTTGGAAGATGCTGAAAGACAACAATGGTTGCAATTACACCAATTATGACTCCAATAAGTGTAGATTTTTTTTTCACAGTTATTTTTGAAAATTATTGCAGATAATTGTTCTAGTTCAATTTTTTAGACACAAGTTTGATTAAATTTTCGATCTTATTACATTTAGGAATTCAAACTCTCACAAGTCTGAATCCCCTGAAGGTTTGAGCACTGTAAGACTCGCTACGTTATGAGAAACGTTATGATTTGTCGGAGAATCTTTAAGATCAATACGAAAGTTACGATGTTGTGAGACGCAGTTATAAAATTCTGGTTATTGGAGGCAGTATGGAACTTTTTGTTTTGTTTTCTATCTTAATGTATCATATGTTTTTTTCTCATGCTCCGTATAACTTGCTACTTGATGTTCTTGGCAATCTGATACATCCTATACTATTTGGCGGAGTGGTTGTTCTGCTGGCAGGAACTATAATCTTCTTTAGAGATAGAAAATAGATCCTAGCCCTTATGGATTTTTGAACGAACAGTCAGTCCGAGAACCGTTATCTTCAAGTTTTGTGGGTAAACAATTTATCATATTACATATATCATAATGAAGACCATAGAACTCCAAACGGAATGATGTTAATTATGGCAATCCTTTGACCTACTGGAGACGCTGTGGTCATTCTAACTTCAATATGGGAAAAAGGGAAGGCCCCGTTTGTTCGTGACAACTGAAGCTAACTATATTATGTGATACATCATGACTTGTTGGAGAGAACTTGTTTAATTTAGGAATGTTTTTCTGCAACGGAAGACAAGTTTCCTAAGATGTCCTATTGAATCATTTGATCAAAAAATCATTAATGTTCTTTATAATAATTATTTCAATCACTCTTATCATTTCATCTGTGAAAATCATACAAGCAACTGCAGTATCTGATGAATCACAAATAAAATCAATTCAAAATTGTGAAAAAGGTGAATACCATCATGATTTTAATCTAGGCGGATTCGTCATAAATGTTGAAAAAAACCAAACTGGAAAGTGTATCATGACAATGAATATAGTTGTCGAAAAGGTGGAAACAAAATATCACTGTGTATTTCTCCTAAATGATTTAGCAAAGATTGCAAAGTGGTATGAAAATCCGAATCTCCCCTCATTTGAAGGGTTAGCCGAAAACTGTGATTTATTGCCAAAGAATTTAACAATTCTAGGTTTAGATTATTCCATAATAATTGGAATAGTAGTTATCGCTATAACTGGAGTTACGATAATTATAATTACTAAAAGAAGAAAACAAAAATAAGTTTAGATAAAAATACAGTTGTTGATTTTCATATATCTAATGTCTTGAATGCAATTTCGTACTCTTTGCCAATGAACTCATTTGCAGGTAATATTATGTGTCAAAAAAGGTGGCTATCCGAAAATACCGATTCTATCAACAACATCCTTGATTGCGTAATCATATAGAAGACCGCAATTCATTAAACACTGAATAATTTACGAAATTTTTAGGGTCACCATTTTTTGCAACAACATTCTTCCATAGTACAATTTGGACATTCTTCATTGGATTTACTTCTCGTACAGTCTTCAGGAAAACATCCACAATCTGCGCATTTTATTTTCATGAGTCTTATTTTTCAGATCTTCGTGCTGCCTTTTTTACTATTGGCGTAACAACAAGGCCAAGCGCTGCACCAAAGGCAATGTGAGAGACTAGTGCTCCAGCTAGAATCATTGGGAAGATCTTTTGAGTATTTTCCATTATCATTTTGTTCATTTCTTCCATCTTCGTTTTCTCATCCATTGGTGAGTTTGATTTCATCTCTGAGCTTGTGCCAGCCATCCCTTTTTCATTCATGGAATTGCTTTTCATTCCTTTCTCTGACATGCCCGTCTCACCTGTCATTGGCATCATTTTCATTACATCCATCATATGTGGTGGCAGAGCGGTCATAGCTATGGGAAGAAAGATCACAACATAAGCAATAACACCAGTGACAATTCCCAGTCCTACTCCTTTGCCAAATCCATGTATATGGAATTTTTTTATGTTAATGACTGCACCAAATGCCACTCCTATTGCGATACTTGTAAGAAAGTGTGCAGTTATTCCTGGTACTAGTGCGTTTTCATAGGACTGGCCAGAAATTAATCCCATTATGATGGCAAAACAATTTGCTCCCATTCCTATTTGGGTCATCAAAGCACTCATTATGACATACATTACAGCCCCTCCCGCAATCCCTCCTACTATTCCAGCTCCAATCGCGGTTTTCTTTGAATACTGAATAGCTTCCATTGTCATAGTTTCTGCGATTCGTTCTTCAAAGTTAAATACATTTTTCCAAATTAGATCCAAATCTATTTTTGCGTAATCTATACTATGATTACGCATTCATTATACCAGTCTGGTTTGTCGGAAAGAAGGATAGCATCCAAATGCTTTTCAGTTTTGACGTGCTTTAAGTTATAATGTCTCATTCTTGGCAAGCAATTTTTTTTGCTATAATTTTGGTGTTGTCCGCTTCAATTTCAAATTCATCGTTCTGGAATCTAACCATGGCATACGCGGAAGAAAATCAAACATGCCCTACCAATCAATTTAATGCGTTTGGTCATTGTTATGCAATAGGCACACCCTCTATTCCAAATCCAACATCTGGGTGTGGGCATAATGGTCGCATGTGCCCAAGCATACCATGCCCTAGTGGATATGCAATGACGCCTATCTACATCAACGGATTATTAACTGATTTTCAGTGTGCAAACCTTTCAAATTGTCCTTCTGGAACAGTCTCTCATAACAACGCATGTGTAGCAACAGAAACTGGACAGCAAGAATCTAGTCCGTTCAAGCAAATCAAGTCTGGAATTCAAGTACAGGATGTGAAATGCAATCTTGGATATTCACTTGTCATAAGACCATCAAACGACCATCCTTATTGTGTTAAATCATCGCATGTTGCAAGTTTTTTGGTGCGTGACTGGATTACACTCTCCAAGTTTCAAAGTATGCATCAAGTCACTGCTCATAATCAAATCAATAATACAATAACACAAAGTACTACACATATATCAAATGGGATCCGTTATTCGAATACAACAGTTACTGATAATAATACCAGCAATGGAACAAACGCAAATTCAAATACAATAAATCTTGTCACACAAAATGGTACAATTCCTATACCTGCTATAATTACAACAACTAAACCAAATACAATAAAAATAATCTCTGTTGGAATATCATCAAATCCATTACGAGTAGGAGACGAGCCAGAGTTCATACTCACATTTCAGAACATATCCCACAAGACTATCTATGAGAACACTGGCTGCAATATAACACCGGTCAGTCTTACAATATCTCCTGCAGATAACGCATATGGACCACTCTATGAGAGTATCAAGTCTGGATGCAAAGAGTTGTACCATTCTCCAATTTATCCAAATCAGACAGTCATGGCACAAGCATCTCCTGATTTACAAAAGTATGAAATTTACCTCTTATCAACGCCTGGCAAATTGGATGTTTACATGGTATTATTCCTGGAAGATAACAAGTTAAACCCAATAAACTCTGTGGTGCGATTTAGCACAAAAGTCGTGGGAGGCCCAATCTTTGAGAACTGTTCGGGTCTTCCTTCTTATGGAGGGGGTAACTGTGGGGGGTCTGGCGTTATGTACTCTGGCACAGTTAATGCTTCAAACCTTCCACCGTTGCCTCACCATCCACATCCTGCGCCAAAATTATCATTACCCTCCTATCCACCAATTCTGGTAGAACCTGTAAGCAATTCAGATTTTGTAAAGATTTTATTAGTTGGAATGTGGCCAAACCAACTTAAGGTAGGTGACAAGCCCACGTTTAGTGTTACATACCAAAACATTTCAAACGATACTATCTACATAGGCGAAGGATGCCAAGCATCATCAGTTTATTATGAAATTTATCCACCATCTAGCGTATCAACAGAACGTCCATTATACTTGTGTGCGGGATCATCTAGGACTGTAGCTGTTGACCCAAATAAAGTAATTACTGACATCACAACAATTTCATATGAACAAAAACCCGTTACCGTCATAAAGTCAGGCGTAATAACTGTGAAGATTACCATACGGTTTTCCACTAGTTTGTATGGGGGCGGATCAAGTGATACAGTACAATTTAATGTGAATGCAACTCAATAGGACTAATCCTATTGTGAAACGTACTTTTCGTAGTCCTATACAAGATTACGCAATGTAGGCACATTGAACTAATTTTTCAAATCCCTTAGTGGATCTAGAATTATTTCATTAAAGTAGCAGGTCTTACCAGATTCGGTCTCTGAGTTCAGACCTGTAAGAGTCTGACATTGTTAAATTAGTAAAGCTTTGTCGCTTTCACAGACAAATTAACTACTACCAAGTAAATTACAAAACAAATGGATTCTGATACCATCGAAGCAAGATATGGCTGGTAACTTTGAATCAGTAGATAGTATAGCGAAAGCCATCGCAAAATCGTATACACAATTTCTCCGATGCCAAGAGATGTTAATAGCTTGGTCAGATCTTTTCTTAATCTGAGCCAGTCTATTTTTTCTGTTTCATCAATCCTGTACTTTTTTCTATTATCAATAGAATGGAGCATACCAAAGATGCCAAAATATGCTGAATATTCTGTTCCCATTGTAACAGATGTATTAAGATAGCTAACCGACTTTGAAAGCAACTGTGCCGTTATAGCACTAGTAATAAAAGCCGCAACAAAAGCAATAAAGAGATTTTTGTTTAGTATAATGTATTCTTTAGATCTGTTTTTTTCTTCTTTCATCAAAAATTTTCTTGATTCATGTAAATAAATCTTCACATAAATTTTGCACGTAAATCTTTGTAATTTGTCAGCAATCTCTAAATGCGTTATACACAAATTGAACCTAGATTGCATTTTTGGTCAGGATACTATTGTCTAGTAAACAGGGAAGGTACTAGAGAGATACCGCCGTCTGTAGCAATCTCAGATGTCATCAAGATAATATCAGACTTGGGAAACAAGATTCCTGACAAGTCATGGATGCTTTATCTTCTTGAGCTCTTCAACAAACAGCACATTCCTGTTGAATTAAATCTAATCTGCTCGTTTAACGACGACGGTAAGTTCCATGCAATATTTGCTGGTGCAAACAGATACGAATTCAAAATAAAACCAACGATAGGACATTCATATCTGAGGCAAATCACCATGGAGCCGTCAAAGCATCGGATTGGTTATAGGTTGATGGATGAAATCTCAGGTCAGACTGATACCTTCTTCTATGACGTGGATGCAAACTCATTTGATTTTTCCATATCAAAGCATTTCACAGGTCTTGAATGGCACAACAGAGTGGAAAATGCGCCTTATCCTATACGATACGAAGTTGAAATATCAAATCCTGCCTATGGCATACGCGACGACTCGTCTGATCTGCAATCTGTGGCATATTTTCCGTACAACCAATTACTGCCAGACGACGGAGGCCTTGCAAGGGAATATCCTGTCTCCTTTCATGATTTTGAGACCAGAAACGGATTTATCACATACAAAATTGGTTCTGGCAAACACCATATGGGAATCATAAATAAATTCTTCAAGCCGTACCTGTAACAGGAAAGAAAATCTACGCCAATTTTTTATTTTTAAAGAAAATAAGGTGACACAGGCCTAAACCCAAAAGACTGGCATTTTATCTTTTGTGTTGTTTTTGTAACTCTATTAGTCCTTTCTCACCTGCTGCTTTTGCAATCTCCTTTGCTTTCACATAGTTCTGTGATTTGTCTGCAAAGTGATTTTTTATTTTACCGACTGCTGTTTTTTCTGAGGTGTGTGCAAATGCAGAATGTACCAGACCAATACTTGTGACGCTAAGCACTAACATTATGACTGTCAGACCAGCTACTATTTTGATTATTTCTCTTTCACCTCCGAACATTTTTGCATATTCTACAAGTGTGCAATTTTTTATAAAAGGGGTTTGGAAAAAAGTTCCATAATGAATTTTGCAATTGATTAAAAGATCATCAGACGTATAAATATTGAAAATAAAATACTGATTTCTGTTTTTGGAAAAAAGTCCCAATTAACTCGGACAATTCCTTATCTGACACATTCAAGATAGATTTGTGATGTATCGTACTAGCACAAAGATATTGTTATTTGGAATAGCAATGTTTGCAATAATAAATTCAAACCTAGTAGGCTCTGCTTTTGCATGGACAGTCAGCAATGGGTACTATTCACATGAACATGCTACAGCAACTACAAATCCTAGTCTAGTATGCGGAGATCACCCATGCGGCCCTGGTGAAACACCTCAGCATCCAAAGAAAGTAGATCCTGTCAAAGGCCATGTCTAGTAGATAAGAATGCTGAGGATGACAATTACCATTTAGAAACAAATTGAGACCCAGTGTAGTGTGAATCCTATAGACTCGGACTCCCACAGGTCTGAACACTACGGTTTGAGTCCGATGGTTTTTTTACGGACTACCAACTGTTACCGTTGCTGGCGCGCCGGTCTTGCCTGCAATTATGTTTGCCCTATCTACAAACACTTTTTTTTCTCTGAAAGGATCTAGGCCTTTGAAATCGCTGGAAGATTTCCAGATCTGGTCAAATAACAATTTCATAGTATAAGTCAATGTAGAAGAGTCAGTATGAAGTGCAACTAGGTCAAAAGCATATGGTGAGTTTTTAACAATATAGATTAGCTCACTGTTATCTCTTATCAAAAAGCAAATGTCATGCAAGTCTGCACGAGTATTTCTTACCTCTCCTTTGGAAAAGCTGTTGAAAATAAAGAGTGAATTTTCTGAGCAAGTAGCAAGCACTCTTATATTAACATCTAACTTGCAAAGCAAATCTAGAGTATCAGAGTGATAGAGTCTGGTAAAGAATTTCTCAGAGCCTAGAATCAAGAGATTCTCTTTTGTGTTCGCTATTATCTGTTCTATCATGCTTCTAATCGTTGTCATTCCCTTTAGCATCTGAAATTTTTCGACCGGCTCTTCATCTATTTTTTTTTTGAAAGATGGAATTACATTCCAGAGTTCTACAATCTCATTTTTCTTTTGTTCTAATGCCTTTACTCGTTCCATCTCTGCCTTTACCAGAGTATGAACGGCATTTTCAGGAGAAATAGCTGAAAAGAGACGTGGCTTGTCAAATGTAGCATATACTATACCCCTGTTTTGCAAGTGATCAAGAAGTTTGTACGTTTCAGTCCTGTGCATTTTTAGTTCCCTAGTGACTTCCATTACGGTTTTGGAACCATACTTTCCTAAAAATATGAAGACCTTGGACTCGTTGGGAGTCAAGCCAAATTTTCCTAGAATTGTTTTTAGCTTGTCAACTGGTAACAGGTATTGATACATTTGAGAATCTGGTTTGCAGGCAAAAAATGATGTTAGTTCTAATTCGTCCATCATTTTTAATCACACCACTTTTTTACGCACAATTGAAGCGCGATTTTATTTTGTCTCATTAGATAAGAGTAGTGAATTTTTCTATAAAAGAGGTTTGGAAAAAAGTTCTATCTCAAATTTCTAAAGTAACTAATTTTCTTTTGTATAATAACAAAGAAATTGAAAAAATAATTGATGCAAAAAGAATCAAAAGCGAAGTTGGACCAAATTCAGGAACTACAGCTGTCTTACCAATTATGGTAATTTTTCCACTTGATTGAGGATCTATTCTAATCCATGAATGAGTTGAATTTTGATAGTACTCTTTGAAGGTTGCGGGTTTTTCATTGAGTTGAATCTGATATGTTCCTTCCAAAAGATCTCTTGGTATTATTACCAGTGTTGGTGATTTGTTATCCATCTTGAAGCTAATACTTTTAGAATTATGATCAAAATTGAAATTTCCAAGTTTTGAAGTTGTTATTATCTGCACTGTATGATTTGTTCCATTCTCTGTTACGACAAAATTGTTAGTGGATATGCTTCTTACAACATAACTAATCGATACCTGACCTGCGGGCATTGTGATGATAGTATCATTGATATCAATTGGAACATTATTTACAGCGATGATATCCGAGTTTGGTGGGAGTATTACCTTTGAATCTATATTGGTACTGTTGTAATTCAAATCCCATACCTTATCACTCTCCTTGACTATACTGGCATCGTATGTAAGAGTAACATGAGATGCTCCTAACGTATCAATTCTTACTAGATTCCCGTTAAGCGAGGTACTCAATACCGTATTTTTTTCATCTGTAGCCAGAACATTGGAAACGGTAGGAGAAATGGTCTGGATCGTAATGGTAGAGACGATTGTTCTTGGGTTTATTTCTTCTACTGCCTTGGCAGTACCGCTTCTTGAAATATTAAGAGTGAAACTTACTTCCTTGTACTCAGTTACTAGAGATAAAATTGCGGGCCATGCTGCAGCTATTGTAATGGATATGGCAAGCAGAGCAATCAGAAAAAAATTTTTACGCCTGCTCATCAGCACCTAATCAATAGCCGAATTCTTAAGTATTGTCTGACTGAAAATTTTTACTTGCTAATTTTCTATAAGGCCAATGGAGGACAGTACAGACTCAAACTCCCCATACTTGTTAAGATAGTTCCTACCCTTCTCCGTCAGGATAAATGCCTTGGTACCATCTACCAGAAACACTTCCTTTAGCAGGCCGGTATCCAATAATTTACTGACAAACCCAAGGTATGTCTTGTACGAAAGGTTAGCCCTAGTTAGAAGCCTTGAAGCATTAGCCCCTTCAAGACCATATTCGCCTGTAACCTCTAGTATGTTACCGATTATCTGCAACGTGTTTCTGTATGCCATCTGTCAATGATTGATACGTTCACTAATTAGATAAGGAAAGGTTTCGCTCCGTGCTGGCTTTTCTTTCTAACGGATACAATTTTGTTCGTGATTTTTGGTTCGAACCATCGAACTAGTACTTTTTGGCTTAAAACTAGTCAGATTAGAGTGTACGGCTAGAGCAGAAAATTTCTTTTTTGAAATGCTTGTTACTTATTTATCTCTAAGGTGAACCCTGTAGTGTTTTTGTTACGTTATCCAGGTGCTGTCCAGCCTCTGCTAATGCTGATTTTGCGCCATCAATATCCCCTGCTGGCGCGATTGTACGTGCATGCTCTATGAGGGAAAAGGTTAGGTTAATCTCGTCTAACGCCTGTATGTTGTTTTGCTGTTCAGCCGTGTTATTCAGTTGCGTGGCTCGATTGAGCAAATCCTTTATGGTATTTAAGATCTGGTCTACAGCATCAAGCAGAGAGGACGCCTGTCGTAGCAACGGTACAGAATTCTGTAGTGTCTGATTTGCTTCATTATACTGGCCATTAGAGATGAGTTGCTGTGCATCGTTAATTGATGTTGTAAACTTATCTAGCAACGATCCGACTGCTGTGTTGCTTTGAATTGAAGCCCTATCACGCAAACCATTTGCCTTGTCAGTAAGCTGAGCTATAATATCATTCATTGAAGCAAGCCTCTGCTTGTTTTGAAGGGACTGGCTGATGTTTTCTAGTATTACCTTGGCTTGGTTTAGGGTATCATTGGCCGAATTGAGGTCCGAGGCAGAAGAGGCATTTTGTACCATCGATCTTGCATTTTCAAGTAACGCTGTTGCTTGCTGTATGTTATTTATTGATTCAGTATCATTTTGTCCTTGAACCTTTGCCAACAAAGAGTTGGCCAATTCCTTTGTCTTTTCTATTTCATTAATCACTGCAGGTGCAGCCGCAATGACATCATTCATGTTTGCAATTAGTTGATCCTCTTCTTGCAGTTCCTGAACAGCCTCGTCTGTTTGTCCAGCAGAAATCTTTTGTTTTATGTCCTCAAAGAGACTATTGATCTGATCAATTCCAGAGAAATGCAATCCTATCTTGGCAGCATTATCTTGGATTTGAGATATGTTTGCCTCAATTGTGGCCGATTCTTTTTGGAAGTTTTCTATCCTCTGCGAGTTGTATGAATCTGTAACAGTCTGAAGTGTGCTTGACTCATCAGTAAGAGAGATTATATCAGATGAATTCTTGGCATTCTGTAACTGTTCTGTAATGTTTCTAAGGCTATCAATGGCTGACTGTGATAACCCTAATTCTTTTGCATGAATTATCATATTGTTTAGTGTATTGATCGTATTTTTTTGAAATTGCTCAGCCCGAGTGTTCTTGGTTGCATCTGAATTTGCTTCTATTTGTTTATAGATCTTTTCGAGTAAATCATTTGCATGTACAAGCTGATTATTGGAAAGCTCCAGATTACCTGTCAAGGCATAGGTCTTGGCTGCGCTTATGGTATTGTTATAATCGTCTAAAAACGAGGCTACATTGACGTTATTCTTGTCTGCAAGCACATTAAGGCTAGAGGCATAATTTTGTGACTCGGCAATGCTCTCAAGTAAAGAATACGAATCATTTTGCACAACAGTTGATGTTGTATTGCTTTGTGCTTGCTCAACAATCTTAATGATATTGGTAAATAGACCCATAGCTTTTATGGCATGTTCCTTTGCGCCTATCGGATCATTAGTTATGGATGATATGGCAGACTGATATTCTGACAAACCTTTAGAGTATAGAGATCTGGCCTCGTCTGGTACTGGCAGACCAGAGTCACTCAACTCTGATATCTTTTTTGAGGCTGTTGCGTTTGAAATACTCAATACTGTTAGTAGATTTGATATCTTGGGATCATTCGTAAGGGGTACTGCATAAGAATTTGTAGAGGTAAAGACAGTACCTACTAGTAAAGAAACTAATACCAACAGTGTTATCTTTTTCACGGCAGTCACTGCTGTATTTATCTATTTAAGCAGGTGTTTCGAATTCTCTTGTTCTATTCTCTAATGGTGAATGATTCTATTTCGAATGTTCGAACCGTGTTAATAGATAATAATTTCTGTGGTTTGTTTACTGCTGGTCTAGTCACTCTTTAGAATCTCTTCTTTAATCTTGGAATATCGCTCGTCAGAAAGAAGACCGCTGGCATGCATTGATTCTATTTTTTCTATAGTTTTTTGCGTAACATAACTCATAATCTCTTTAGAATAAACATCAGTTTTATCTAATGATAATCTAGGATCTATTGAGAGATCTTCTTGTTCAAATTTTTGGGATTGTTGCACTGGCTGGATCTGGCGCATTGATTTTGACCTATTTTTATAATAAAATCCAGCTATTGCCACAACACCTGCAGCTGAAATTCCTCCTATGATTATTGCCACGGAATAATCGAGAGTCCATTTGGCTACAACAGTTTTTGGGGCATCAACCACAGCCTTTGCAGAGTATTGTCCCGTTACCTCTATGCCGTTACCATCCCATCCACTAAAGACATGGCGAATTGGGAAATCATTTGTTGGTTTTACCTCTATTGTTGCTGTACTGCCCTTGTCATACCAGCCATTTCCAGTGGGCTGACCATTTGACGATTCTACATTTAGGTAAAATTGTGTGACATACTGGAAGCTAATGATGTGAGTATCTGACATATGAATAGGCGGTGTTTTGAAAAGACCCGAATCAGACCTATCTATTGTGCTAGTAAAACCGTCAATGGTCCATCCTACAATCTGTAACCTGTGGCTGTTTTGTTGCAGTTCTAAAACATATGGTACTGATAACTGAACATCAGAGCCACTGTCAAACCAGTTGTCTGATGTTGGGGAAGGAGGTGAAAATGTGATTGAATTGACATCACTAACATCTAGTGGAAATTGTGGTACTGCAGAAAATTCTATCAGATGATCTGAATTCATGGATAAATCCAATGTGAAATTACCACGAGCTGACCTTGGTATTGGTATGAATTGATTGGCATCAAGAGAATATGCTATTAGATTGTATCTGCTTGTCTGATCCCTTACCCAGGAGTATGTTTGGTCTAGTGTATATTTATCGGCGTTTACCTTAATGTCATAATCTGGTGCAGTATGATTTGCATATTTCACATGGAGAATATGAGATACAGTATTCTGAATAGAATTATTTGATGATTGCAAATTCTCACCATTGACTGGAACATTTTGAAAAAACAATACAAAAAGTAACAATAGAATGCAACTCACTGTTCCATATTTACAAATTGAAAAATAAAAACGAGTCATTTATCTACAATTTCTTCGATTTCTGCGTATCTTGTATTGATCTTTCTATTAATTCTGTTTAATCTTTCATTCATTTCTCTGTTTATGATCTCTAATGTATTGTTCTGTATTTTGCCAACATTGTAATCTGAATTTAGTTTTTTTAGACCTTCGGCATATCCTTCCTTTTGTGCTTTCAATGTGAAATACTCATCTGGAATAGGCCACAGTGCTCGCGGTAGCTCAAAAATTTCGCCTATTGATTCGCTTGTATCACCACGAAAGCTCTCAATCTTTCGTGTTTTTTGGAATCTATATCCAGTTAAGATGTATCTCACATCGTTTGCGGCATAGCGTAACTTCTCCACCATTCCACATTTTAGGAGTGTCTTTTCTATTGTCAGTCTGATATTATCTTGTTTTGATTTATCGTTTATTGAATAGATGTCCTGAGCAATCTCACCAAGCTTGACAGGGCCTTTTTTCTCTGAAGATAATTTTGCAATACTGTAAATGATCTGATGTGCAAGCATTTCCTTTGCAGAATCTTCAAGATATTTGAAGCACTCTTCTCTTAGGTTTCTTACCTTTGTGATTCTAGTAAACAGGTCATCGTTTAACAAATGAATTCTTTTCCTCCAGTAGAAATATTATGAATGAATTTAATCAACGCGTTTTATTCCTGTAAGGCCCTTAATAGAGATTGATCGTCTAGAATCTTGAGATCTGGATAGCAATTGAGCATACTACCATTTGGAATTTTATAAAATATCCAGTTCTTGCAGGCCGTGTCATATTCCAATTTAGAGTTGTCATATTTCCACTGAAATCCATTTCCAAGACTCAGATTCGGATAACCATGCCCTCTGACAAGACTAATTGTGTTTTTATTATAATCAACCTTAACTTCGGCATAGAGCGCATTAGGATAAAGATAGACTACATTAGGGTGAGAAATTATGGCGTTAAATTCTTTGCGCGTGACATATTCATTATGCAAAAGTATAATCCTATCATATTTTTTTAGTATCTCTGGGTTTTTATCAACATCGATATCGCTAATAAAATTATAATTATTTCCTGATAAGATCATGACAGCTCCTACACTAGAAGTGTATTTTGGCAATTGTTTGGGAATAGTAACTGTCAGACATGTGGAATTGCACAACTTTTTGTAATAATCATAAAAAGCATGATTACCATATGCTGTCTGCGTGAATATAGGATAAATTACAATGGTTTTTTGAGCCATAGGTGTTGCAAAGACAGAGCTTTGCAAAATAGAGATGACCAACAATAGTAAAAAGGCACAAGCTATAAACTTGTAGTTCATTTATGCAATACCTTTTTTGAAAATAAAAAATAATGTGGAAAAAAGTTCTATAGTAATTAAAATTCGAAAAATGATTTAGTAGAATTTCATTATGGAACTTTTTTCCAAACCTCTTTTATAGAAAATTGTGGCTTTTGCTGTTTAATGACAAAAAACAACGCAATGGTATTCGCAGTAGCAATTTCTGCGATATTGCTAATGTCTCCAATAATGACGATGTCGGCATTTGCAACAGATTATACCAACGCCACAGTTCAGTACAATTCAAACACATCGCTAGATCCTGAGATCTACGTAAGCGGAACATCACATGATGGCTCTGTAGTTGTCAAGATAACTTCAACTCAGCCAAGAGCTGGACAACCAATACCAATTGGGATTTCCTTTGTAGATGCAAATGGTAATGCAATACAGCACATGCATTTTGCAATATCAGCACAACAAGATGGAAATAACGTGCTCTTGTTGCCACACATCTTCCTAAACCAAGGTGAGTTAAAGTATAACACAGCGCCCCTAAGCTCAGACAATCCTGTCTATGTACAGGTAACAATCTTGGGCATTGGTCTTCCATATGACAAACAACATTGGACAGGCCCGATAGGAGATGTGATCAACCTACAGATAGGCCAAGAACCGCAACCAACACCATCGCTTTCAGTAGCGGCTGACCAGTCTTCATACAATCATGGAGACCTTGCAACAATCAAAGCTGTCTTCACAGGATACGGTTCGGGACAGAATATCGCAATTACTGTAACTAACCCATCTGGTGATACTGTTATCTCTAGAACCATAGTGACAGATGATAGCGGTTCAGCAGAACTACAGTTCAAGATATCTGACAGATATCAAGATGGAACCTACCAAGTTGTGGCAACAGCCTTTGCAGGAGGTATGCTATACAAGGACAGCGCAGAGTTTACCGTAGGACCACACGCTCAGCATTTCAAGATCGTATCAGTGCAGGCAACAGATCAGAATGGAAATCCAGTCTCATCATTTAGCCAAGGCAGCACTGGATTTGCAAAAGTTGTGGTATTCTCAGACACAAATCAGACTGCGTTGATTACGGCAGACTTGTTTGACTCTAATTTAATCAGCTTAGGAGTTGGTTCTGTGAAGACTACACTTGGAATCGGAGAATCTCAGATGATAGTCTCCTTCTATGTTCCAAAGGATGCTGCTGTAGGAAAAGCCACTATATTTGCTGATGCGTTTACTGATTGGCCAAGCAATGGAGGTGTACCGCTGACTGGAGAATCTTCAACAACGGTGGAGATCAAGCAATGATCACCAAACCACACTCTTTTTTTTGTTCAAAAAATTCTTACAGTATATTCGGTTTTATGTTCATTGGAATAATGCTATTTTCTTTTACAGAATCATTTGCACTAAATGAGATTACAATACAAACTGACCGAAATTCGTATGACGCAGGAGAGCTTGTAACAATAAACGGGAAAGCAACAGGAATGTTAAACAAACAAGTAGCCATCGAGATCAAGGACTCTGCAGGCCACGTGATCTTGGTTAGAACAGTCAAGACGGATTCTAATGGTGATTTTGTACTAAAATTTAGAATGCCATCGTCTGCAAAGGCAGGTAACATGAACATCATAGCAAATACGAACATCGGGAACAATCCCCTAACAACAAGCAAGGAAATTACAAATACTGCAATACCGCATGTAGCTGCTCCAGAATTTGGTCCAGTTGTGTCATTGGTTCTTGTAATAGCTATAATTAGTGTGGTAGCAGTTACTGCAAAGACTAGAGTAATTCCAAGACTCTAAAAATTTTATTTTTTATTAAGAACCTGCTGAATTGGCAGGATTAACTCTCACAGGTCTGAACCCGCTGAAAGTTTGAGTCCCGTAAGACTCGTTACGATTATGAGATACGTTATGATTTGCTGGAAATCCATAACATAATGCCAAAAAGGAAGGCATTTTTTCACAAAAATTCCAGCCTGCTTATGAGATCGTGTGATGAATTACAATTGTGAGTCAAACACACAAAATGCATGAACGAGTTGAGAGCCAGTTTTTGAAAAATATTATTACACAAGAATCAAAAACTCTAAATTCAGATTGGATTACGATACAAGATCCATCTTATGTCAAATTAATTTTCGAAGCCTTGGGAGATGGAGATAAGAAAAACATTCTAGATACTGTTTTAGACCAGCCAAGAATTATTTCAGAAATCCTTCAAATTGCAAAGATTTCACAAACCTCTGGTTATAGAAAAATAAACGCCTTGATTGATAACGGCTTGCTGATAGTTCAAGGGTATGTCACTATATTTGATGGAAGAAAGGTAAAAAAATACAGATCAATTTTTGAAAATGTGGAAATTAACATAGAAAAAAACAAGATTGTTATCAAAATTCTGCCTACAAAAGAATCATAGTCAACCTAATCTTGGTTCGAGTCCTGTAAGACCCACATGTAATTCAGGGTTTCATGTAAAACACTTTTTCTGGTTGAACTTTGAGAATCACTCTTTTCTCATTTTGCGAGCGAAATGGATACTTGTCAACTCCAAGATATCTTTTTGCCAGCTTGTCAATGTGGTCGTCTGCACCATTTGATGTCTGTTCAATCACTTTCCCTCTTATGGTCACCATGTCGTATGGATTGTTCTGATCAATAATTGAGATTGCCACATGTGGATCTCTTGATACGTTTTTTTGTTTTATCCTTCCTTCTGCGGTATTTATTAGAATTAATTTTCCGTCAAAATCAATCCACGTTGGGGTAATCTGGGGCGAGCCATCCTTCATAAGAGTGGCAACGAATGCAAAGTTCTTTCCTGTGAGGAGTTGTATTACAGAATCATCAATCTCTCGGTTAATCTGCATGTTTTTTTCATGGTACCAAATTATTAAAGTTAGACGGTTCATGATCAAACAGAAAAGCGGACCCGATGGTTTTTGAACTGACAGTGGGTACGAGAACGGAAGGTTTGTGAAAACAATTTGACAAAAAATGTGCAGTAAGCTAATCGGAGTAGCTACAAAACTCCTTTCCCCATTTTTTATCTGAACGTTATGATTTGTTGGAGAAAATTTAAGATCAATACTTTCGCTATCGTATAATATTATTTTTGTACAAGTAGTCTACTAATCCCAGAAACTCTGACCTATGTATATTATTGTTTATAACCCATTGTGCAGGATTTGCTACCCATGGCGGTATGTAAGTCCCGTTAATATCATAATCTGCTAATAAGGCGTGAGCGTAATGCGAGTCACCTTGGTATCTCAACCAGTTTGCTGTGTCGTCCAACAACTGACTGGGATCAGGGTTTTGTAGCAACACAAGCATCTCAGGTGAGTAAAGCATTCTATATTCAGGATAGCAATTGAGCATTGTTTTTCCTACTTTTATATAAAATGTCCAACTATCACAGCTTACATTATATTCATATTTTGAATTATCTGATGCCCAATTGAATCCATTTCTAAAGTCTGGTTCTGGATATCCGTGTCCTCTAACAAGTGTAATTGTGTTTGAGGTATAATCTGATTTAACTTCGGTATATAACGCATTAGGATAGAGATAGATTGTATCAGGGTGATTTGTTATTGCATCAAACTCTTTTTTTGTTACATATTCATTGTGTAATATTATAATCCGCTTGTATTGTTTTAGTATATCAGGATTTTTATCAATATCAACATCTGTGATAAAAGAATAGTTTAATGTTGAAAGGACAAAACTCCCTACTATACTAGAAGAGTACGATCCTTTAAAGTCACTTGGGATACTGACAGTCAAACATTTGGAATCACATTTTTTAGTATAGTAATCATAAAACCCATTCTTTGAATATGCTGCTTGTGTAAAGATTGGATAGACAAATGCGGTGGTTTGAGATTTGCTAGTAAACCCAATTTTTCTATACAAGTCATTGAATTTTGGATCTTTTGCCAAAGACAAGGCTGTCATCCTACCAGCTTCGTCATATTTTGGCAGGGTCTTGAATATTAGATCATCTAATGAAATGGTTAGAACCTGTTCTCGTCCTTCACTGTTGCTAACAAACTGTATAACTTTGGGAACAGTGTTTTTTAATACATTGAAGGAAATTATGAAACTTGGTTCATGATTAGATTGAGCAAATACTATTCCTCCAGAGACTGAGAAACCTGCAAGAAGGATAACGATTAGTAAAAATTTTCTTTGCAACATTCATTTTTTGTTTTATTCTTTATATTTAACAGATTTGGAAGAAATTACCTATATTGTATTTTCGTTGATTTTATTGTCTAAATCTAATCTTTCTTAAATAATTCAATGAATCAGCATAGAATCATTCATAATTTTGATTCGAGTCCTGTAAGACTCGGTAAAACAGTTAGAGCGGACCCGATGGGACTCAGCTACTATATATGTCTTATTTTAGATACACTTTTGTAAAATATTCAAAATCCTCTTTGAGGAGTTTTGGGGAAATGGGTTAGTTTCAACTTTTATGACTGTTGGTTTTAATTACCAACCATTACCAATAGGTATATATGGCGTTACCAATCATAGGAACCTATGAGTAAAACAGCACCGGAACCAAAAGAGTTCCATGCAGAATCAAAAGAAATCCACGCAGTTTGCAAGCATAATGCAGGCAGATTTTTTGATGAGGTAGAAAAATCAATACCACAATACCATCAATCAATAACAAATCTCCAGCATTCATACATTGCGGCATGGCAAAAGGCAACAGACTCAGCTATTTCTATGAATCGTGAATTTACAACCAAAGCTGGCATAAACACAAATGTTCCAGCAGCTATGGTAAAGATAGTAAACGACACAACTGATGAAATCATCAAGGCACAAGCAGTACAAAATAAAGTAGTGCTGGCTGCAATTGATGCCACTGAGCAAGCGATCAATACATTCAACGAGAATGCAAAATTGTTTACTGGCCTAAACCAAGGCGTACTGCAATATTGGGTTCAAGCATGCACACCTACACGAAACTAGTGTAAAGGAGCTTTTTCCTTTTTTTCCATATTTTAATTCGGATTAAACCGCAATAAAGATCAAAGTCATATAGTGCAATCACAATTTACAATTACTTCAAATGTGGTACGCCAACCGATATTACATTCTTTTTGTATC
>Ga0209515_10001977_pt1 | contig 32507 bp, 33 predicted proteins | sample Subgroupgradi54m_FD_187454 | JGI IMG/M metagenome (GOLD analysis project Ga0209515, IMG submission 187454) | Subsurface groundwater microbial communities from S. Glens Falls, New York, USA - GMW60B uncontaminated upgradient, 5.4 m (SPAdes)... ... | reverse complement strand
ACATCCCGCTGGATATGTCGTGGTACTAGTCATTGTACCCGCACATGATGCGCCAGTTGTAGGACTGAATCCTGAAGATGAAGTACATCCTGCTGGATAAGTCATACTAGTTGAACCAGTTGAACCACCTGACCAGGCAGCATTTGACTTGGGACCAAATACTCCGTCAGCTGTTAAACCTGCACCAGCTTGCCAAGCCATAACAGCAGCTTTAGTTTTTGGACCGAAGCTACCGTCTGCAGTGACTCCGACAGCCGCCTGAAGACATTTAACTTGTTCGCCTTTCGAACCTACTCTCAAGGTGCTAGTGATTGAACAGTTTGCAGCTAAGGCTGTCGTCGCAAACATTGCGAAAACAAAAGCCACAGCAACAGCCGCAACAATCATAACCCCGAGAAGATATTTTGATTTTAATATATTACTCATAAATTTTTTCTAATTCTTGTCCGGTAGTGAATTTTTAAAAAATTCTACTACGGGATGCTACGCCATTAATTAGTTTCGACAAAACTAAAAGCGCATTTTTTTCCATCTTTATTTTTTATCCGCTAATAAAACAATTAAGACTAATACTAATAATGAAGCGAACAAACAAATAAAGAACAGAGATAAACTTACATTGAAAACAAAACTATTCAGTTTTCAATGACCATACAATTTATTTTCACTAAATATCATTTGAGATTTTTTCGACGAAATCGCAAACGAGAACTAAGGTGAAAACAAATATAACTTGTGAATAACAGAACGCACAAAAATGTGCTCGACATTCACAACATCATTATAATACACCCCCGCAAAATACGGCAATATATTAATGTGGATAACTTCCCTATTACTAAAAAGCTCTCTGGGGAACTATATAGCCACAATACATAATACTTGCATACTTTTAACTAAAATGCAAGGAAACACAACCCCCTAAATCCTTACAGGATCTGTACACCTTTCGCACCTTTGGTGCTCAAGGTCTTGCGCTTGGGTCCCTGTCCCAAGCTCACCCCCTTGTCAGGGGGACCATATATTTCCCCTCCCATTATCAGGGGAGGGCTAGGAAGGGGTTATTTAAGAAAGTATCTGCTCCAGCGTTTTTCGCCCGTTTTATTAAGAACACCATCTTTTACCATAGATATCAACTCTCTCTGTAGGGTTTTTTCGCTATAAAGGACAGGGCTGCCAGAATCGGGATTCATTTTTGTCCTTATGTCCTTTATAGCTACACCTTCTTTATTATTTTTTATTATATTCATTATTTGATTTCTTCTTTGATTTTTTAATATATCAAAGCCATTTTTCGTCGCGCTTGGATTGGAATTTTTATTGGATAAAAAATCAGTTTTATCAGACACTTCGATTCTTCTCAGTGCTTTCATTAGAGTGCTGCCCTTTTGGACACCAATCCTTGTATGTATTTTATGTCCTTTAGTTTTAAGATGTCCGATAGAATGTTCTTTGGTGTCCTTTATAACAACATAAGATAATCGAGAACTATGTTTTTCTTCTTCCGAATGGGGCTTAAGCAGAAAATCTTCAAGCCATGTGTGCTCACTCTGTGTAGAGTCTTTGATGCATTGATCGAGCTCAAGGAATTCTTTCTTCAGAATGCCATAGTTCATTTCAGAGATCATATTCATCGCTGAAGCAATATCTAAAAAGGACACAGTTTCAGCTATTTTTCTGCTTGCCTCTGATGGGATAGAGTGCATGTCTGATATGATTTCTGCTCCTAATTGTCTCAACTTATTTCTAATGGGTTCTCCTTTGTCTACTATGTCCGTTACCATATAGAGAGCTGTTACAAGCTTATTTGTTTTTGTATAAGACACTATAACAGACATGCCTTTATTATCTGCCCCATAGGAAACCAGAGGGTTTCCTTCAGCGTCCTTAAGATTTTTATTTCCTAATGGCATTATTTGTCCATTATATATAGGACAGTTAAAAAAGCAAACTCAAGAAGTGGAAGCCAGAATAGTTTTTAAAAGGCCTTGCGCAGGAAATTAGAAAATAAAGGAAGTACTCTGACTATTATTTTCTTGATTGACGAGCAGTTCGCTGACGAAGCTTCGTCAGATAGATTGCTTTTTAAAAACTTAATTATGGCTGAAACTTCTAGCGCATGTTAAAATACCCCTATGGCGAAAAATGCCAGCCTGAGGCTGGTCCGCCTCTGGCGGAGAAAATTATGAAAAAAAAGAAAGAGGAAAGAAAAGAACCTGCTAACAGATTAAAAACTCAAACCAAACACGGAATCGTAGCAGTAATATTTTTTGTTTTCGCACTATTTTTTTTAATGTCTGCTTTTGATGTAACCGGCGTCGCAGGCAAATTTATTTATGAGAAACTTTATTATCTCTTGGGTATCGGCTACATTCTTCTCCCGGCTCTCTTCGTTTTGCTCGGGTCTTCATTTTTAAAATCAGAAACTCCCAATATCGGATGGAGAAGCGCGATAAGCGCGATAATGTTTCTCCTCTCTGGACTTGGGATGATAGACATAGCTTCGGGCAAGCATTCCGGAGGACTTCTGGGAGAAATTTTATCGACACCCTTTGTCTCACTTTTTGATGTATATGCAAGTACCATTTTTCTCGGCGCAATTTTAATAATTTCAATTTTGGTGATATTTGACAGGCAATTAGGACTCGGACAGTTTTTTGAAAAGCTTTGGGCTTTAATTGTCAGAAAAAAAATAGAAGGTGCTTCGCAATCTGATATAGAAGAAGACCGAGACTCTGGAGAGGAAGATGAAGAAGAAACCGAAGAAGAGGCAGAAAATGAAGCTCCAGCGGAAGTAGAGACATTAGTTAAAAAGGAAGATGAAGAGGACCTGCCAATTAAAAAAAGAAAAGGCGGATTAATTTCGACATACCTACCCCCACCATTGTCATTACTTGAGGAGGATCAGGGTAAACCAAACACTGGTGATATAAAAGCAAATGCAAATATAATAAAGCGCACACTGGCAAACTTTGGCATAGAAGTGGAAATGGACGAGATAACGGTCGGACCGACTGTTACTCGTTATGCACTCAAACCTGCAGAGGGAATGAAACTATCGCGAATTATTGGTTTGCAAAACGACTTGGCGCTCGCTCTCGCTGCCCACCCGATAAGGATAGAAGCGCCGATTCCGGGAAAATCTCTGGTAGGTATTGAGATCCCAAATAGAAGTAAATCCTTAGTCGGCCTTGCTACTCTTTTGGGCGACGATAAATTCCAAAATTCCACGAAACCTCTGACCATCGCTCTTGGTCGCGCTATCTCCGGCAGGCCGGTATTCGGAAACCTTGCTCGGATGCCACATTGTCTGGTCGCCGGCACCACTGGTTCTGGAAAATCAGTGGCAATACATTCAATGATCACTTCCCTTCTTTACCGGAACGGACCGGACGATTTAAAGTTTATATTAATAGACCCAAAACGCGTAGAACTCACTCTTTATAATAATATTCCGCATTTACTTACTCCGGTGATAACAGACCCAAAAAAAACAATTCTGGCGCTAAAATGGGCAGCTAAAGAAATGGACCGCCGGTATGACATATTGGAAGCAGAATCCGTGCGAGACATAGAATCCTATCACAATAACATCTGGGGTTCCAGTAAAAAATCGGCCGACGAAACGCAGGACCGCTTGCCCTACATTATTATTATTATAGATGAGTTGGCAGACATAATGAGTTCTTATCCGAGAGAACTTGAGAGTGCTATCGTGCGCCTAGCTCAGATGTCTAGAGCCGTCGGCATACATTTGATACTCTCTACCCAGCGTCCGGAAGTAAATGTCATTACCGGCTTAATTAAAGCCAATATCCCTGCCCGAGTCGCTTTGAAAGTATCCTCGCAGGTGGACTCTCGTACGATCCTCGATGCTGGCGGGGCAGAAAAACTTTTAGGCGCCGGCGACATGCTCTATTCTTCCGGCGAAGCTCAACCAGAACGCTTGCAAAGCGCATTTATTTCTGAAGCAGAAGTTAAAAAAGTCGTAAAATATTTAGCTGATGCCTATAAAGATGAAGTGTCCGAAGAAATCGCACTTACCGCGGGTTCTATTGCGGTTGATAAAAGTATCTTTTCCGCCCAAGGCGGACCAGCCTCGGGCTGGGAAAGCTTAGATGAACCTGACGACGATGAACTGTATGAAGAAGCGAGGGCTTGCGTTATGGAAGCAGGTAAAGCATCCACTTCCTATTTGCAAAGGAAATTAAAATTGGGCTACGCCCGCGCAGCACGCTTGATGGACAAATTGGAAGAACGCGGAGTTATTGGTCCGGGAGACGGAGCTAAGCCGAGAGAGGTATTGGAGAAAATCATTCATGATGAGAGTGGTGGGAACGTGATACAATGAATCATAACGCAAAGAAAATATTAAAAATAGTAGGTCTTTCTGTCTTTTTTATTTTTATTGTTGTATATGCGCTTGGGCGCTCTCATGATTTAATCTTTGGAGTTAGAATAAAAAATGTGAACATTGTAGACGGAGCAAAAATGGCAAGCGCTGTCTTGGAATTGAGCGGAAATGCAAAAAATGCGACAAATCTAACTCTGAATGGCCGGGAAATTTCAATAGACGAGACCGGAAATTTCAAGGAGACAATAGCCTTGCTTTCGGGGTATAATATAGTAAATATTAAAGCCACAGATAAATTCGGGTATAGTGATGAAAAGAATTTCCGCCTCATCGGCGGATTCGCCGGAGAGGCGAAATAAATTATAAGTAACTTAATAAAATTAATTATGTTGAAAAAAAAAGAAAAAAAGGAAGACAAGACGGTAGGAGAGGCAGTACTGGAAGATACCTTAAAATCCATTCAAACCAAATTCGGAGAAGGCTCCATTATGAAGTTCGGTGATTCGCCGAAAGTAGACGTCAATGTAATCCCGACCGGCTCTATCGGGTTAGACATGGCGCTGGGCGTAGGTGGCATACCGCGAGGAAGGATTATTGAAATCTTCGGGCCTGAATCCTCCGGCAAGACTACCCTGTCTCTCCATATCGTGGCAGAAGCGCAAAAGAAAGGCGGAGTTTGCGCCTATATAGATGCCGAACACGCGATGGATCCGGAATATACCAAAAAACTTGGAGTCAATATAAATAATTTGCTCATTTCCCAACCAGACAATGGTGAACAAGCATTGGAAATCGTAGAGAGCTTAGTGCGAACGGGCAAAATTGACGTCATCGTCATTGATTCGGTCGCGGCACTGACTCCGAAAGATGAAATCGAGGGCGATATGGGGGCGTATCATGTCGGCAAGCAAGCCCGCCTTATGTCCCAAGCGTTGCGCAAGCTCACCGCCATCGTGGCCAGATCTAAAACTGTGGTTATTTTTATAAATCAAATCCGCATGCAAATCGGCGTAATGTTCGGTAATCCGGAAACTACGCCAGGAGGCAAGGCTCTTAAGTTCTACACTTCGGTCCGCCTGGATATCCGAAAAATTGCGCAAATAAAAAAAGGCGAGGAAGTCGTCGGCTCGCGCACCCGCGTCAAGGTGGTAAAAAATAAAGTTTCAGCTCCGTTCAAGCAGACAGAATTTGACATTATCTACAACGAAGGGATTTCTAAAGAAGGCGAGATTATCGCCCTCGGAGAGAAATTCAAAATCGTGGAGAAAAGCGGAAACTCGTATTTCTTTAAGCCCGAAGACGGGGAAAAAGTAAAGCTCGGCGTCGGTTACGATGCGACTCGCACCTTTCTCAAAGAAAATAAAAAAATCTCCGAGCAAATCCTGAAAGAAATTAAAAAGAAGTTTGCTGAAGAAGCGTAAATGAGGAAACTGTCGATCGGTTTCCCCGTCGACGGTGTGATGTGAACCCCCCTACTTGCCCGCCACTTGATTTTGCGCTTGACTTTCTTCTTCAGCGTCTCTTTTTGCAAAAAAGCCAAAGACCATGGCGATAATGCAGAAGACGAGAAGACCAACCAGGGGGCTGGTACGCCAAACGGCTCTCCGATGTGGTAGAAAAGATTCGACGCGGAAACTCCCCCCAGAATCGCTACACTTACTGCCAGCACAATGAGTAGAAGCCGTGTCATTGGATTTCCTTCCTTCAGAGATTAACTGCACAAAAGTTTTATCTAGATAGATAATAAAACTAATCCTTTATTTTGTCTACTAAGACTTTGTTAAAATTCTACTATAACGACGATCGTTTTTGTAGTAGAATTATTGAGAATTAAATTTTATCCACTTTTCTTAATGTTCCAGTTTTACTAACTTCAAAAATCTCAATAAATTCCAAAATGTTCATTCGGTCCAAATCTAAAACTAATTGCTCGGGAAGCTTAATATTCCCCACCCACACACTTTTGTGCACCATTTCAAATCCAAGATTTCGAATAACTTCACGAAGCCAGGCTCTCTTTCTAGAAAAACTTTCTGGAATATCAAAACTAATTATTACTGGATTAACTTTTTTATCTTTAATTTCATAATGTTTATTCTGAAATTTTTTCTTTAGTTGAATAAGTTTGACTTTTCCTGCTTCTGAAATAATAAACCTGGCATTAGAACCCTTAGTTTCTTTAATCAAGCCATCGTGTTTCAATTTTGATAAAAATTTTTGCAAGCGTAACTTTTTGCTGACTAAATCACCCATTTGCGATCTTTGATGAGAAGAAATACGCCGACGCTTTTGATATTCATATTCAATTTTACTAGAACTGGCCCCATAACCACCTGCCAAAACCGCGCTGAAAAAATCAATTTGAGTCATAGTTTGTTCGTGAAGCAATTCTAAAATTTTAATTAAAATTTGTCCTCTTCCCATAATATATTTATTCTACCACAATTCCGATCGGTTTTATAGTGGAAATTACACTATAATCTAATAAACACTCTTTGCAACAAGTTGCTAAATAAGCTTAATTTTGCTAGCATATTGTCTATGTCTCAGCTTCAATATAGCGAAATCCGAGAAAAGAAAATAATAATTCATGCTGATGAGCCCTGTGAAGTGGTGGAAAGCCACGTCGCCCGCACCCAGCAGAGAAAACCGCAGAATCAAGTGAAATTGCGAAGTTTGATTTCCGGCAAGGTCTTCCCTGCCACTTTTCATGTATCGGACTCCGCCGAGGAGGCAGACATTGATAAGCGCGAAGTAAAATTCCTCTATCACAATAAAGGGGAATACTGGTTCTGCGACCCGACTGACCCGAAGAATAGATTCAAGTTAGATGAAATATTGCTCGGAAATACGGTAAAATTCTTGAAAGAAAATAGTAATGTTACAGCGTTAGTTTGGAAAAATGAGGAGGATGAAGAGAAAATAATAAAATTAAGCCTTCCGATAAAAATGGAGTTTAAGGTCAAAGAGGCTCCTCCGGCGGTCCGTGGAGACACTTCTAAGGCAGGTATGAAAGTTATCACTCTTGAAAACGGCGCAACTCTAAACGCTCCGATGTTTATCAAAGAAGGAGACGTGGTAAGCATAAACACCGAAACTGGAGAATACGTGGAGAGGGTGTAATTTATTAAAAGCGTAGCTTCTTTCGATTTTGAGCTTCCCGAGGGTCCCACTCCGACCTTTGGTCGGAGAAGGGCGCAGGGACGAAAAATTGGAAGAAGCGAAGCTACTATTTAACTACGAAAGGAAGCAAGCCTAGGAAGCGAGCGTGTTTTATGGCAGAAGAAAGCTCCCGCTGATTTTTCGCAGTTACGCCTGTTCTCTTGTGACTCATGATTTTGCCGTTAGGATTTAGAAATTTCTTCAAGATTTCCACATCCTTGTAATCTATAAATTTTATATTGTTGGCTGAAAAATAATCTTGTTTCATATTTTTTAATTAAAATGGAATGTCTTCAGGACTAATGTCTTCTTCTGGATACTCTATTGCATCGACTTCTTCAGAACCTGCTGACGCTTTAGGAGATGAAGCATGGGAAGCTCCGGCACTCGCGCCACTTCCCTGACCTCCCTTGGGCCCAAACTGGGTTCGATCTGCGATAACTTCTGTGCGATATTTTTTCTCTCCAGTTGTCTTATCATCCCAGCTCCTGGTCTGCATTCTGCCCTCCACCAATATCGAGCTTCCTTTTTTCATATACTGTGCGACCGTTTCGGCTTGGCGTCCGAAGACTACGACATTGTGATAGTCTGCTGACTCTTGGCGTACGCCATTTTTATCTTTCCAAACACGATTCGTGGCTATCGAAAACGAACAGACCTTCACACCTGAAGGGAGTGAGCGAAGCTCTGGGTCGCGAGTAAGGTTTCCTATTAATATTACCTTGTTTAAATACATATTTTTATAAAATTAAACTGCTACTAACGCATCTATTTCTTTATCTATCTCTTCTTTGTTAATAGGAACAACTACCTCATCGTCTCTGTTTTTCTTTAGGGGCGGTCGGCGATGCATCATATCTCCACGCACGAATCTCTTTGCCGCAATGGTATTTTCTTTGACTGTTTTTAATATTAAGAATCGAACAAAGTTGGGATCTAGGTCGAGATGTTTTTTTAGCTCTAAAACTTTCTCCGGCTCCATCATAAACTTGGTCCAGCCGAAATAGGCAGTATTAAATTTACTACGAACATTGGAAACAACCTTGGTCATAGAATAAGCAAGGTTCATCATTTTTGGCATTTCATCTGCGATAGTTTCACCCCCAAAAGATAAGATAAGCTCTTTTAAGTTGCCGTAATTAACCGACACATCTTCATCTTTAATCGTAGACACCAAAAGATACCCAAGTTCGTAAACTCGTTCATCAAAATCTCCTTTTATTTCACTTTTTGCCCCATCCGACATGGCCCTCATAGTAGCAAAAAAGCTCGATACAGTCAAATATTGAAGACCCTTTTGGCATTTGCGACGATTGCCCCAGCGACTTCCTTTTCTGGTAAATTTTTTATCTCGGCAATTCTATTGACCACTTCCCGCACATAAGAGGGCTCATTGCGACGGCCTCGGTAAGGCATCGGCGTGACATAGGGAGAGTCCGTCTCCGACATAATCATATCAAGCGGTGTATTTTTAATAACTTCATCATAATCATGAGTAAAAGTAATAACACCCGTGAAAGAAAGAGTGAAGCCAAAATCTAAAAATGCTTTCGCTTCTTCCAAGTTCCCAGCGAAAAAATGTACATCCCCTTTTACTTTTGAGTATTTTTTTAAAATATCTAATGCGTCAGAATAGGCATTGCGAACGTGAAGCATCAGAGGCTTATCAAATTCATTGGCAAGTTTTATTTGTTGTATGAAAGCTTCTTTTTGTTTTGAAATTGATTCGGGGGTGCAGCGATAATAATCCAACCCACATTCCCCTATCGCCACCACTTTCGGATCTTTCAGAAGCTCCCCATAAATTTCTTTATCAAAAGCTTCTCCGCGCGAAGTGAATCCTTTTACCACCCCTTGCCCGTCCGTAGCTTTAGCGAAGGCGGGTTCGCCTAGTTCTTTTTCGTCGTGATACGAAGCTCCAGTATGTATCGGGTGAAGCCCAATGATAGCATACACGCCTTCCTTGTACTCATTCGCCATCTCAACAGCCTTGGCTGATGTATCTGCCTGCGTACCAACGTTGATGACCCAAGTTCCACTTTCGAGCGCGCGCTTGATCACTTCATCCCGATCGAGGTCAAAAGCCTTGAAATTTACATGTGAATGTATGTCTATATATTTAGGCATATTAGTCTTTGCGCAAAAAAAGTGGCTTCTCTGGTTTTTTATTTTCTTTGATTAGTTTTTTAAGGGTAATATTCGTCTCTGGCATTATTGGATTGAGCATCCTGGCAATTTGGTACAAACGAAGAACCATATTAGAAATTAATTTTTGGCCTTTTTCTTTATCCACTTTCACCATTTTAAAGGGCTCTGTCTTTTGTATAAATTTATCAAGCTCTCCGATTTCATTCCAAATATAATCCACTGCTTGTTTGATATCGAACTTTTCAAAAAAACTAAAATAGTTTGTGAGATCAGATTTCTCCGGAATATCTGGGCATTTGTCTAGATATTTTTCGGATAAAGTCAAAATGCGGCTAGCTAGATTCCCTAACCCATTCGCTAGATTCGCATTATAAGCATCTTTAAATCTTTCCATCGTAAATGGGCTATCTTCGAAGGAAGAGATCTCTCGGAGCATGAAATATCGGAGCGCATCCGTACCATATTCAGCTACAATATCTTTCGGGTCAACCACATTACCTAAGGTTTTGGACATTTTCACTCCTCCCTCCGCCGTAATAAATCCGTTCACCACGATTTGATGAGAATTCGGCACGCCAGCGGCCAAGAGCATCGCTTGCCACATGGCAGATTGGAAACGAGTATTATCCTTACCGCAGTACTGGGTCGGGTTGCCATTTACCCAATATTTCTTAAAATCCCCGCCTTCATTCGGCCAGCCAAGCGTATTGATATAATTTGTCAGCGCGTCAAACCACACATACATGACATGGTCTGGGTCTCCTAGCACTTCTATCCCCCAAGGCATTTTCGCTTTCAGGCGAGAAATAGAAAAATCCTGCAATCCTCTTTCTACGAAAGCCTTGACTTCATTGTATCTGAAATCCGGCACGATAAAATTAGGATTTTTTTTATAAAATTCTAAGAGCTTCCCTCCGAACTCGCTGTATTTGAAGAAATAATTTTCTTCTTTGATTGTTTCCAGTTTTTTCCCCGGATGAATCGGGCATTCGCCCTCTACCAGCTCGGAATCGCTTTTTGTTTCTTCGCAACCGACGCAATATTTCGCTTCGTAATTTTTTTTGTAAATATAGCCGTTGCCATTCACTCGTTTCCAGAATTCTTGGGCCGCTTTTGTGTGGTGTTCATCCGTGGTGCGAATAAAATGCAAAATCTCTTTATCCATACCGAAAATCATAACTCTCTCTTTGAAATTCAAAAAACTTTCATCCACAAATTGTTTCGGGTCTTTTCCCGAAGTTACCGCTTTCTCATAAATTTTAGCCCCGTGTTCATCGGTACCAGTATTAAAAAATACATCATAGCCCTGAAGCTTTTTATAGCGGGCAATGGCATCAGCGCGAATAAACTCCAGCGCATGCCCCATATGCAAATCCGCATTCACATAAGGAAGAGTGGTGGTAATGTAGAAAGATTTTTTTTCTTTACTCGTCATTATTTATTTGTTCTGGCTAAAATTTTATCTTTTTCAATGTCGTTTAAAAACTCCATGACAATCACCGCCACAGGTATAGCCAGCACCACTCCCCAAAATCCGCCCAATTCGAAACCTATCAAGGCAGAGAGAATAATAACAATCGGAGAGAGTCCAACTATTTTTTTGATAATCAGAGGAGCAAAAAGGAAAACTTCAAATTGATGAATAATCAAATAAGCTCCGGACACCATCAGCGCATTTCCGATGCCGCCGGAAAGATAGGAAAAAGTAAAAGCAGGAATCAGAGCAACGAGAATACCATAAGGCACAAGTTCCATCACTCCGGCAATTATGGAAAGAAGGAGGGCATATTCTATGCCGAGAAGTGAAAGCGTCAAATAAACGAGAACGGCAACCACGAAACCCAAGAGCATTTGCCCTTTCATCCAGAGAGCAATCTTACGACGGGAGCGTTCCCAGAGATCTACGACATAATCATCGTACTCTATGGGAACAATGAGTCGTAGAAAGTTCTCTATCCCTCTTTCTTGGATTGAAAGATAAAAAGAAATAAGGACTATTAGTATAAAATTGAAAATGCCCCCAAAAGCGACAGAGGCCGTCGCAAAGAATCCTCCCGATAGATTTGAAACAAAAGCTTTGGACACTGACAATAGTGTCGCGAGTGAAAAATTACTGGAAAGACCACTGATGATATCTTTGGCGCCGGAGAATGCTTCGTTTTGGAAATAATTTAGGAATGAAACACCCGGAATGTAGGTGGACATAAAACCGGAGAAGTTATAAATTTCAGTTATCAAAAGTGGGGCAAAAAGATAAAATATCAGAGCCAAGATGGAAATTGAAAAAGCATACAAAATAACAATTCCAAATACTCGATTGATTCCTATTTTTGCAAAATGAGGAACAGCTGACTCTACGAAAGAAGCAATCACGATAGAGGTCAAAACAATGAGCACTAAATCGCGTAAATACCACAATAAAAAGACGCCGAGAAGCACCAAAATGGCTCGAACCATTGTGCCGGTGGTTATAGAGATAGAAGTAGTATCGCCCTTTTCCAACATAGAAATATAATAGCACAAAAAACAAATACCCGTAAATCACTTAAAATTTCAGTATTTTCAAAAAATTAGATTTGTGTTTGAAGGGCCCGATTAGGGCTAGGTTGAGCTTGTTTATATTAGTCTATTTCTTTCTTAAATTTTTCTTTATCCAAGATTCAAGTTCTTCTTTAATATAATGAAAATTACTTGGGTCTGATTTGGCAACTTCTAGAGCTTTATTGGTCGCTTCATCTTCCGTGATATCTAACTTCATACCATTTAATTCAAGAAACACAAAAAGGCAGGCCAGAGATATTCGCTTGTTTCCATTAGGGAAGATATGTCCCTTATTTATTTTGTAAAAGAGGATTGCCGCTTTTGATTCAATAGTTGGATATTGCTCTTGTTTAAAGTGTTTAGTTTGCGGAATGATTACAAGATTTTCTATTTCTTTTTTATTTACCTGTGCAAAAGGAGGAATAGGTTCGCCAATTTCTTTAAATCTGTCAAAAAGCTCAACGTAGATAATAGCTATGTCTTCTTCCAACAAGTACCTAATTGGCCGAGATTTTTTCTCCCTTATCATAACGAGCTAGGTCTTTGAAACTTTTTTTGTACTGTTCAAACACGGCATTTGTAGTTTGCTTTATGTCTTTTTGCCGAGAATTAGAATTCCCTTTTTTTTTGAATATTTTCTTTATAAAATTTTTCATGTATACAGTATATCATTTAACTTATCTTTGAGCAATAATAGAGAAAGGGCCGGCAGAACCGCGCCAGCGCTTCCTCCGGCCCTCGATGTGGCCATTACTTCTTTCTTTGTAGCAAAGACTGGATAGCTTTCTGGTCCTCCACACTGAAGGTTTTGACTACTGAAGAACATTTATATATAAAGTCTATCACATTTTAAAATTTCAATATTCTCAAGAACTTGGCGCGGTCTTTGAAGGGCCCGATCAGAGCTAGGCTGAGCTTGTTGTTTTGAAAAATATCTCTAGCTAGATTTTGGATTTGGCTGGCTGTTACTTTGCGAATTTCTTTTGCTTTATCTTCTGAACTTTTAAGCTCGTGCTTGAGCAGTTCCTGCCCGCCGTAAAAATTCGCAATGTCGTCGCTCGATTCCAGGGAGAGCTTCATGTTGCCGATCAAGCATTCTTTTACTTTATTTAATTCTTCTTCCGAAACTTTTTGATTTTTTAACTTCCTGCATTCTTCGAGTACAGCCCGCAAAACTTCTTCAATTCTTTTATTATCCACTCCGGCAGAAATTTGGAATATGCCGTGGTCAGTATAAGAGTCATTGTATGCCCGAACATAATAGCCGACACCCATCTCTTCGCGAAGCTTGACGAAAAGCCGCGAGCTCATTCCACCGCCGAGCACTCCCCCGAGCATAGAGAGAACTGGATTTTTCTTATTAAATAAATTGAAACTACGCACAGCTAAAACAAAATGCGTTTGATCTGTCTTTTTGAAATTAATTAGAGCCTGCGGCTTTTTTTGTTTTTCTTTTACTCTTACTTTATCGCCCTTAACCCCACGCGAAACTTTTGCAAAAATTTTATTCACTTCCTCTAAAACTTGCTTCTCTATCACCTGTCCCGCCACCATTAAAACAGTAGCTTCTGGCAGATAATGCTTCTTTTTATAAGTAACCAGATCATCACGCTTCATATTTAAAATATTTTTCTTTTCTCCGGAGATATTCCAGCCGGCTGGCTGGTCTCCGTAAAGCAACTTCATAATTAAATCTTGCACACGTCGTTGTTGCATATCTTCGTACATATTTATTTCTTCGATTATGACACCTTTTTCTTTTTGCATTTCTGCGTCCGGAAAAGTGGAATTCAAATATATATCTGACACAACGTCAAAAATTTGCCTGAAATGCTTCGCATCAGACTTTGCATAATATCCTGTATATTCTTGGGCGGTGAAAGCATTGTATTGACTGCCGAGCGCGTCGAGCTCTTTGGAGATATCGACCGCTTTAGGTCTTTTGACCGTACCCTTGAAGCACATATGTTCCAAAAAGTGAGAAATCCCATTCACCTTTTTCGTCTCATATTTTGATCCAGCTTCTACCAAGACCAAGACCGTCACCGTTGGGTTGTCCTTCATCGGTATCGTAACAACCCGCAGTCCGTTACGTAAAACTTTTTTATGAAACTTCATTTATAAAATATATCACAAAACAAGTGTACTTATCAATACATAAAAATTGTACAACATAACGCTATAGCGTATTTTAGTACAAAATAATATTAAGTGAGTAACTTGAAGTATGTTTTTATTTTAGTATCTCCCTCAATAGTATCCACTATTAAATAAAGTAGGTCCCTACCTATTTTAAAATCTGCTTTCATTAAAGTTACAAAATCTTCGCAATCATAAGGATACACCCAAACACTATCCTGCAAACGCAAGAACCCAATTCTTTTTAATGTAAAACGAATCTTGTCTCTCGTTCCCTTTCTTTCTTCTTTGATGTCAAAAATAAGCATACGCCATTTACCATCCCATCTCTTGGGTTTTTTGAGTTTATAACCTAAAAGCTCAAATTTTCTTAATCTATCTTCACCTTTTTGTGAAAGGCGCATAAATCTTCCTTTATTAGTTGTTTCAAAATAAATAAGACCATGACCTTTCAGTCTTTTGATACTATGATTTATATTATATTTCTGCCATTTGTTTTTAGGTTCAATCCCAAAGAATTTTAGAGCTTGTAACGCATTGGGGGCTAAGACTGCCACACTTAAAATACCGACGGCTGCAATTCCAGAGAGAATAGCCTTTTGGATATTTTCTCTTCTTATTTTTACTTTTAGTTTTTTCTCCAGTTCTCCCATATCTATATTGTATAATATTGTACATTATTACGCTATAGCGTAGTTTATTACAATAAATTATGCTACGGGACGTCAGAAAACTGGTGCACAAAATATTGATCTTGAATTTTAGGAATCCTCCTTTGTAAGTACTAAGAAAAAGGGATTTTCAGGCTTTAGTTTTTCTATTAAATCCGTCAATATTGTATTTTGCCTTAAAAAATCTTTAAAACTTTTACCTTGCAAAACGGTTTTTTTGAAACCAAACTGTTGATAATCACTAGTAGTTAATTCTTGATATTCATATTCATCAAAATCACCTGCTCGTGAGTAGTATTCTCCAATAACGACCCTGCCACCAATTTTAACAACCCTAGCTAATTCTTTAAAATATCTACTCAAATCTACATCTTTTGGTGTAATTTTTAACTGTCCAAAAACATTAAGCATCCATATTTAACTAGCAACACCATTTTGTAATGGTAAATTCGCTAAGTCGCCTATTACTATTGGTCCTCCTTCTAAAGTTCTTATTTTACCGTTTATTCTGAATTTCTCTTCGTCGCAATCTATAGCAACATAAGAACTGCCTGTTTTTATTCTCTCCAGAATATTTTCCGATACCGATGTAAGGGGTAAAAGTCCTGGACCAATTTCTACAATTAAGTCTTTGGGCATCGGAGATTGGTCAATTTCAGGTATTTTTTCTATCATCAGATTCTTTCTTTTATATATTTTTTCAAGTCTTCCACTTTTATTCTCTCCTGCTCTCCGCTGTCGCGGTCGCGGACGGTAACAGTATTATCAGTTAGCGTATCAAAGTCAACCGCAATACAAAACGGCGTGCCGATTTCGTCCTGGCGGCGGTAGCGCTTGCCGATGTTGCCGTTGTCGTCCCAGACCACTCGGCCGAATTCTGCCTTCAGGGGCGCATAGACTTTTTTTTCTGCATACTCTACTAGTTCTGGCTTGTTTTTAAGGAGTGGCGAAACTGCACAAATTACTGGCGCAATATTCGGTTTGAATTTTAGATATGAGCGGACTTCGCCATCCTTTTCATCTTCCGCATACACGGAAAACAGGAGCGCCAAGACAGACCTATCCACTCCCATGGAAGGCTCGATGACATGTGGCGTCATCTTTCCCCCTTCTTCCTCATCTATGTATTCCAGGTTGTGAGTAGTAAGGTCAAAATCCGTCCGGTACGCAAGCCCGAATAATTCTTTTCGCCCAAAAGGAAAATCAAATTCGAAATCAATCGTGCGCTTGGAGTAGTGAGCGCGACCCGCGTTTGGCACTTCAAGTTCATGCACCTTCCTCATGTCGAGGCCGATATCTTCCATCCATTCCAGCATTTCGCCCTTCCAATATTCAAAATACTTTTCCCAATCACCCGGTCGGATGAAATATTCTATTTCCATCTGCTCGAATTCCCTCTGTCGGAAAAGAAAATCCCTGGGCGCTATTTCATTTCGAAACGCCTTGCCAATCTGCGCCATACCAAAAGGCAGTTTTGGATGAAAAGCATCCACGGTATTTTTAAAATTAACAAACATCCCTTGGGCTGTTTCCGGACGCAGATAAGAGACTACAACTTCATCTTTTAACGCCCCCACCTGTGTTTTGAGCATAGTATTAAATTGCTTGCCGTCTAACGGATCCGCAAAATTGGCCACATGCCCTGTTGCTTCCCATACTTTACTATTCATCAGTATCGCGGCATCCATGCCATACATATCGCGCCGACTATCTACAAACTTTTTCCACCAAGACTGTTTGATATTATTTTTGAGTGCTAGGCCGAAGTGTCCCCAGTCGTAAGTACCGGCGAGTCCGCCATATATGTCCGAACCTTGAAAAATAAATCCGCGTCTTTTACAGAGTGAGACTATTTTTTCCATCAAATCACTTTCTTTATTTTCTTTATTATTTTTATCTGGCATATTTTTATTCCACTACCGAACCCCCATTGGCGGGAAATAGAGGATCGCTATCTAATACTGTATGAAGTGATGTTTTATTTACTTTCACATCTACATTAGCAAAATCATCATGCCCAGTCAAAACGGCGTCACTTACAATAACTGGAGAAGTGCCAATTTGGGAAAGTGAAGGGGTAAGTGAGACTTGAAAAGAAACGCTACGACCTTCCTTGGTTAGACTGGTACCTTTGAAGATTGCTCCTATATTCCATATTATTTCTCTGTTCGAAGGGTTGTAAGTTAAATCTTCACTATCAGGTGAGATAGGTCCTATAAAACGCACCCATGAGGGCAGGCTGGAACGCACAACTCCTTTTGAAATGTTATTTGAAGTGTTGGAAAGAGACCAGATTATGGTATAAGAAGTTTGATTTTCAGCTTTTGGAGGAATGGGGCCAGTGTTCTTGAAAGTGCCCGAATAATAAAGCGCCCGAGTCATCAGTCCAACATCAGAAATAATCCGAATCGTTCCCGAGTCAGAATTTTTTAAATCTTTAGCCGCATATCCCTCGGATAGTTGCTTGCCGGAGATAGAGACCTCGATATTGATAGAAGGGTCAAGCAATAATCCGTCTCCCGCAGAGAATAAAGAAACTGGAGAAAAAGAAAATTTTACAGACCCGGAATCTCCCGGATTAGCTTCCCTGAATTGATTAATCGAATTTTTATCCCAAGTTATCATATCAGACGATGAGTCATAAAAACCTCGCTCGGCATTTATTGTTTTACGATTAACTGCATTACCTTTTATTTTTACTCGAATCTCTAAATCATTTACTTTTGTATCTAAATTATTTGTCCATTCGATTGTTCCATAAATTGGACTTTTGCTGGAGCTAGCATATTCCCTGCCCGAGACACCATTTACAAAAAGTCTGGCTTCAATAAAAGGTTTTTGTATCATTATAACATGCGAAAGAGAATTGAAAACAACATCAAATGCAGACTTGTCCGTGCTGGATTGTGATCCGCTGCTTATATGAAATGTTTTTTCTTCGCCGTCAAAAACATCCAGCATTTTACCGGTAATGGCAACACTCCGCTCGGCGCCTGGAGCCATATCGCCCAAGCTCCAAATATTATTTCCCAGAGTCGGGGCTGGAAGAGCTGACTTAAATTGAAAACCAAGCGGGTAGTCAAGCTTCAGTAGTATTTTTGAAGCTGTATGCGTAGAGTTTAGGGTCACTTTTACGTTGAGTATGACATCTTGATTTGGGCTGATGGTGACAGGGGCATCAACGGAAAGGTTAATGGGGGTAGAATTTATAGTAACTTCGTACGGCTTTTCTTTGACGAAAATAGCATTGGACCCCTCTACTCGATATTCTAGGGAAATTTTTATGGGGACTACGGTTCCTTGTTCACCAAAAAGAACAACTTTGATATTTTCGTTACGTACCGCTCCCGCGGGAATCGTCCCCAAGGACTGACGGAGCCTCTCGGTCGGAAGAGAAAAATCTGCATTTCCGCTTGGAGAGCTGGGTGAACTCTTTGGATATTCGATGACCAGATCAACCAAGTCCAGCGCCGAACTATTCTTATTGGCAATTCCCACTACGAGCGAGAGTTCTTCGCCACCTGAGGTAAAATTGTTCCCAAGTATGAATATGTCGATATTTTCATTAGAAACAGTATTGCCTCCTGCAAAAAAGACATAGGAAGCGTAGGAAAGCGTTAAAATAAAAAAAACTAAAGAAAAGAAAAAGAAATTTTTAAACATGGAAGTTTTCATAAAAAAATTATCAGGCGAACCAGAGGAACCGGAACCAACCCTCATATCAATGTCCCATGCATCCGGTATATCTTTTCTCTCCGAATGAGTAAAACTATCGCGGTGTTCTATCTTTGTTTGATAATTTTTACTGAAAAGCTTGCCTTTAAGTTCCTCTATCCTGTTTAGTTTATCTCGATCATTAAGTGGCATAGTTGTAATTGTATCATTTATCTAAAGAGATTTACAGATGGGTCTCTTTCAGGGCTTTATTTATTTGATGCAATACTTTAGTCCTTGACTTTGAAACTTCAAATACTAGATTTTCCTCAAATGGAGACTTGATAAGGTTTTGTAATGACTCATTTTCACCTATATAACCCAGATTATTCAATATTCGCAAAACCATAACAGCTTCCATGTTGCGTAAATCTTCCGTCGTTTCAATTTTTTCTAAAATAGATAAGCAGTGGACTAAATCAGTAAATAAAGCTTCATTGGGCTCGACTCCGGCGAGTAAACGCTTCAACAAGCGTGCAATGTTGGCAAAAACTTCAAAAGTCTTCGGCCGTTTAGTTATTTGTTCCAACTTATTCGTTTTCCCGGCATTTGTTACCCGAAAAATATTTTTTCCCGAGACCAAGTCAATCTTTAGATAGGCAAAGTCTTGTAAAACAAATCGGAGCTTGGAAGACATCTTACGCACTCCCTGCGCGGAGGCGTGAACCAAGCCCAAATCCCGAGTAAAAATGGAGTAATATTTTCCCGCTTCACCAAAATTCCGACTGCTCAATATTATTCCTTCAGTGTGGTAAATGTGGTGCATTAGATTTCTTCTTCTTTGCCCAGCTCTAACTGTTTAAGTCCAATTTTAGACTCAGCAAGAAAATGCCCGACTGTTTTCGGAATAAAAGAAGCAACTTGCGAAAGTATCGCATCATGCACAGGAAAAACAATTCGTGGTTTAACATTTTTTGCATAATCAATCGCATCTTTAATTCGCATCCATGGTCCAGCGACAGGAAGAGCTAAGACATCCACCTGTGCATCAGGATATGAAAAAGCATCGCCTGGATAGCAAAGAGTGTCTATCATATATCCTGTATTTTGCACCTGACCGTATGTACCGTATATCTCGGCGTGCGTATTTCCGAACCCGATAATACTTACTCCGTTTAAATCGTATTTTTCTCCTTCCTCTACCTTTGTATAAGTTATTCCGGCTTCGGCCAACAACCCCCCAACGGCAGTATTGGTAATGACAATAGCTTTTGGATTATTTTCTAAAACTTTTTTTAGTGAGTCGATATGGAAATGGTCCTGATGCTCGTGAGTAATGAGTATTGCTAAAATATTTTTCTCTTCTACCTGCATAGTAGAAAAAGCGCCGGGGTCAGTCATAACTCTGACACCTTCTTTAGGTTCTGAAACGAAACAGCAGTGCCCGAGCTTTTTAATCTTCATCTTCTTATTTTATCATAAAATCCCTGAGCTCCAAAATTATCGGTTTTACAGTCTCATCATTGATATCTTCGGGCTTGATTTTACATTTTGAAAAAATTTGTTTTTCTATTTCTCTACCACATACAACCAGTCTTCTACGCTCTTCTTCTTGAATGCTATCTTTGTGGTTTTTATAACGCTTTTTTGCCTCATCCATGCGTTCGTCAAAAGACACAATTCCATACGGATCAACTCGCCCATCAGAATAATGAATTATTTTAATACTCATATCATGGCTATCTCTATGACTACATAGAAGCGAAAAATTAATTTGGTCCACAAGTTTGATTATTTGACCAGACACACCAAGCTCTCTCATAATCTCTATGGTTGCATGATTCTCATTAGGGCCATATTTTTCAATGTATTCATTTTTTACCTTCTGCCAATAGTTTAAGCCTTCCGGCTCTAAAAATTCCGGAAATGCTTCTAGATTAAATTTTATGATATTCCCCATATCGTGGAGCAGACAAGCAGTGATGATTTCTTCTTTATCCAGAGGTTCATCGAAATTATTACAGATCAAAGACGCTACCGCAGCCACACGCAACATATGCTCCTGTAAATTCGGCATTATTTTATATTTTTTATATATTTCTCCGATACTTAGAGCCATTCGATCGTTCGGCTGAAGTCCCATTTTTTTCCTCTTATCTTGAAGTTCCCGCATAAACTCGCGATACTCCCCTTCAGCTTTGAGCTCTCCTGTGATGTTTGTATCGAGCGCAACTTCACTTTCTAGATTTTTGTTTTGTGTTACTTCTTTTACATTTAGCTCGTCTTTTACAAGTTCGATATACTCGCCTTTCAAATCCAATTTTTTAACTTCCAACTTACTAAGTGGTTGACGAACTTTTATATTTGCTTTCTGCCTCGCTTCGAGGCCGAGAGTCACAACTTTTCTTACTTTTTCCATATTTCCTGTAAACTTTCCATAGATATAAAGAAATTTAAACGGCTCTCTGGGCCAACTTGTTAAATGCACACTCTCAACATCATCTTCATTTCTTAATTTTAACCAAACATCCTCCGCGGCAAATGGAGCAAACGGGGCGATTAACTTCGCCAGAGTTTTTAGTGTAAAATATAAAGTCTGCTTCGCTTCCTTGTCCCCCTCCTTGATACGCTCGCGTGAGCGACGCAGATACCAAGTAGATAAGTCCCCAATAAAGTCCCTTACCCCTCGGACCGGCTCAAGTAATTTATAATTATCTAAGTTTTCGGTGGCGGAGTTGGTTAATTCGTCCAGTCTGGCTAGAATCCACTGGTCTAAAATATTTTTGGACTTCGGTCGATTGTTTGTTTCTAAATTTTTGTCCCGATACAGCTCATAAAAAGCGAGTACATTATAAAGTAAGCCGAAAATCTGCTGGTTTAGAAGTTGCACAGTCTTTTCATCGAAATTTTTTGACTCACCTGGTTGATTGACCGAGTACATCCAAAGGCGCAAGGTGTCCACCCCGTATTTATCCATCGCTTCGAAGGGGTCTACGACATTACCAACAGATTTAGACATTTTTTTTCCCTGTGCATCGAGCAAGTGCCCCAAACAAATTACATTTTTATATGCTTTCCCTCGTCCCATCAAAACACCGACGGCATGTAGAGTATAAAACCATCCGCGAGTCTGATCTATCGCCTCGGAAATATAGTCTGCTGGATAGCCAGCTCCATCCACCCATTTTTTATTTTCAAATGGATAATGATCCTGCGCGAATGGCATCGCTCCGGAGTCAAACCAGACATCCATCACTTCCTTAGTGCGTATTAAACTACTTCCGCAGTTGCAAACCAGCTTTACCTCGTCGATGTAGGGCCTGTGCAAGTCGAGTTCGTAGTTTTCATTGTGCGGTAAAATAGTAAATTTATGCTCTCGGTGAAGCGATGCTGTTTTATTTTTCATATTTGAATGAAAAATTTCGAGTGATCGTTCTTTGTCTGCCGCCTCAATAATAGCCGGAACCATTTCTACCGCCAATCCGTGTGAAATAATAAGGATTTCTTCGTTTTTGTGTTTCTGATCAACTTCGTAAAGGAAACCTCCGATACGATTTTTGCCATCCTGAAAACTTTCTCCCCCGGGAATTTTTTTATCAAATTTCCACGCCTTATCTTTCATATAATTCCAATATTCCCCAACTGGACGCCCAGAAAAATCGCCGAATTCTAATTCGCGAATTCTGTCGTCGTAAATAATTTTTTCAGGTGTAAAATCAATCTGTTCGGCGACAATCTGCGCCGTTTCTCTCGTCCGCAGGAAAGGTGAGCAATAGATTTGCGTAATTTTTTTATTCTTAAGAATTTGTATTATATTTAAAACTTCTTCACGTCCCTTGGAAGTCAGATGATGCTTCTTCTGATCGGAAGAATAAATATTCTCTGCGTTATTTTCCGCTTCGCCGTGACGCATTACGAAATACTTATTACCGGATTTTTTAGTTTTATTTCTTAAATCTTCCAAGCTCCCAACGATATGCCTCTCCCCACATTTCTCACAAATCCAGACCGGCAGTGGCGTCCCCCAATAACGCTCGCGAGATATCGCCCAGTCTTTAATCTCTCGGAGCCATTCGCCAAAACGCCCGTCTCTGATATGTGCTGGCTCCCAATTTATTTCTTTGTTTTCGCTGATCAACTTTTGCTTTATTTTCGGGTCGGACATTTTGATATACCAAGAATCACGCGCGTAGTAGATAAGCGCGGTTTTACAGCGCCAACAATGCGGATATGAATGCTGATAATTTTCTTTACTGAAAAATAAATTCTTATCTGTGAGATATTTAATAATGTCCACATCGAGAGTCGGTTTGCCGGCGTCGTCTTTTTCTTTGACAAATCTTCCTTCCAGAAATCCTGTGCCTTGGATGAATTTGCCTTCCGGATTTACTAAGTGATATTTTGGAAGTCCTACCTTGGTGCCAAGCTCGAAGTCATCCTGACCATACATTACCGCTGTATGCACTATCCCTGTACCATCAACAGTTGTAACAAAATCCGCTGCATAAACCTTAAAAGCGTTACTAGTTGATTCCCCTTTTTGTTCTAGTTGTTCTTTCAAATACGGAAATAATGGCTCGTATTCTAAACCAACTAAGTCTTTACCTTTAATTTCTTCAATTATTTCATATGGTTCGTGGAGTATTGAAAGTCGCGCTTTAGCAAGAATATATAGATCATTACCACTCTTTACTTTGACATAATCTATTTTCTCTCCAACGGCAAGAGCAATGTTACCCGGCAAGGTCCACGGCGTCGTGGTCCAAGCGAGAAAATATGCATTTGGGAATCCAATGATTTTGAATTTTGCAGTTACCGACAGATCTTTTACATCTTCATACCCCTGCGCGAGCTCGTGACTCGAGAGTGCTGTTCCGCAACGCGGACACCAGGGCACAACTTTGTAATCTTTATAAAGCAATTTCTGCTCATCTACTTTTTTTACCACATTCCAAAGAGATTCGATATATTCGTTGTGATACGTGACGTAAGAATTTTCTTGGTCTACCCAGTAACCTATGCGATCCGTGAATTTACTCCACTCGCCAACATGTTCCCAGACACTTTCTCTACATTCTTTATTAAATTTTGCAATGCCATATTCTTCAATAGCTTTCTTTGAATTAAGTCCGAGTTTTTTCTCTACTTGTAGCTCCACCGGAAGTCCGTGAGTATCCCATCCACCTTTTCGGCGCACGTGATATCCCTGCATCGTTTTATACCTTGGTATCGCATCCTTGAATGCTCTCGCCTCCAAGTGGTGAAGCGCTGGTTTTGCGTTCGCCGTCGGCGGACCTTCATAGAAAATAAACTCCTTCTTCCCTTCGGTCTGCTTGAGAGATTTTTCAAAAATTTTATTTTCACGCCAAAATTCCAAAACCCGCTCTTCCCGGAGAGCAAGATCACTTTTTTTATTATATTCTTCTTTTTCAGCCACTATTGGCTGATTTTAACATAAAAGCTTGATTTTTACATCCTCTCCGGAGCAACGATGCCGAGGAGGTGTAGGCCAGATTTCATTACAAAAGCAAATGCGAAAGTGAGGGCTATTTTATAAGCCGAAGTTTTATCTTTTTTATCCACTATTAAATTGTTGCCATAAAAGCTGTTGAAGGAGCGGGCGAGTTCGATGAGATAGTTCGCGATATAATGCGGTTCGTATTCGGATGCAGAACGCGAAACAATTTCCGGAAATCTATATAATAATTTTTCTACTTCATAAGTATCGCTCCCGAATGCATGTGGATCGGGTAAAATATTTTCTTTTTTCGCTTTCTCGAGAACAGAATTCGCTCGGGCATATGAATACTGGAGGTATGGCCCAGAATCTCCTTCAAATGAAATAGATTTCTCAAAGTCATACATTATGTCCCCACCGGTTGACTGTTTCAAAATTGAATACTTCACCGCCGACACCCCGACAACTTCGGCAATTTTACTTTTCATCTCTTCGTCCCAATCCCGTTCCTGTATTTTCTCCATGACTAGCGCGATGGTATCGCGAATCAAGGACTCGCCCGTCACCACATTCCCCTTGCGAGAAGACATCTTCCCTGTGGCAAGACGCATCATCCCGTGCGTGATGTGCTTCATCTTGTCTGTATATTCGGGGTGAATAAGAGAAATAGCTTTAGCAACCACCCTCATATAATCCGCTTGTTCATTGGCAGTGACTACTATAGAAAGATTTAAATTTGGTTCCGTTTTAAATTTTTCCTCGGTGAGACCTAATTCTTTTGTCTCATATGTCGGGAGTCCTGCGGAAGTAATAAAAACCCTAGTGTGTAACTTCGAATCATGCTTTTCGGCTTTGAAAACTATCGCGCCGTCAGACTCTTCAAAAATTCCCATATTCTCTCGCACAACTTTCTCGCCAATAGGCGCCATCTGGCTTTCCAGAAAATAAAAATCGAATTTTGTTCCGAGTATTTTATATAAATCTTCAAAAGCTTCCATCGTCACCTTGAAACCCCAGTCGTATAATTTATTTATTTTTTCATCAGTCCTACTGTAGATTTTTTTATTTATTTCATCAATCTCTGCCTTGATCTGTGTGTCGGAATCATAAGCGCTTGAACCCTTTGAATAGGCCTTCCCAATATTTTCCGACTGCATGACCACTGTGCCCACTTCTTTCATGAGTTGTGGATTTTTCAGCATTCCATAAATAGCCTTGGCCACATGAAGTCCGATGTCTCCCTGATAATTACCACGCGACACTGTTGCGCCGGAGTACTCTAGAATCCTTGCGATAGACTCCCCGATAGCGTTCGTCATCAAGTGCCCAATGTGAAAAGGCTTAAATGGGTTCGGGTCGGTATATTCCACCATTATTTTTTTCTGGGAGAAAAGTTTATTTTTGCCAAAATCTTCATTATTTAAAATTTCTTCAACCTTACCTGCAAAGAATTTCCGGGAGAGGTGAAAATTTACAAACCCCGCACCGGCAACTTGAATTTTCTGTATTTCGGGAAATTCACCCTGAGCTTTGCGAAGGGTCATCATGATTTTCTCCGCCAGCTCTTTCGGATTTGTTTTTAACTTTTTCGCACACACCATAGCCACATTCGTGGAATAATCCCCATTTTTAAAATCCTCTGGATGTTCAACGACAAAATCAAATTCTTCGATGTCGAGATTTTTCAAGACTTCCTTGATTAGATTTTTTATCTTGCCTTCCATCTAAGTATTCTATCTTTTCTTACCTTTTGTCGCCATCGCCTTGCAATGTTCCTCTTTTCTTTCTTGATTCCAATTTACCTATATTAATTTGGGCTATATCGTCAAGCTTCAAATCTAAATCGCGCGCAAGTACCGCCAAATACCATAAAACATCACCAAGTTCTTCTTTTATCGCCTCTCGTCGCTCGTCGCTCATAATCCCTTCGCCGTCATCCCCACGAAGCCATTTTTTGACTTTACCCAATACTTCTCCGGCTTCATTGCCCAGTCCTATTGCCGGATAAATAATCCTGTACTTTTTTTTATATGTTGCAGTTTCTAGTGCTTTTTTTTGATATTCATTTAGTTCCATAATTATTTACATAATATCATTTTAAAATTCTTTTAACACGATCATAAATTTTCTTATGAATATTTTCTCGAGTATCCATTTTACCATTCTTGACACATTCTATTTTTACCCAGCCCTTCTGTGTTTTTGCGAGCCAGAGCGCGCTTTTGCGGGAATTTTCTAAAAATCTGATATCTTTTTCGTGAACATCTTTCTTCTTACCCAAATAACTTCTATTTTTGCTTTTATTCCTGTCTTTAATTAATTTTAACACTATCGGAATCGGTACACTTAAGTAAAACACGGCATCCGGCTTTGGAATCTTGAAAACTTTGTATTCCATCTCGGCAAGCCATTTGATAAAACTTTCTCTTTTCTTCAAATTAGCAATTTTCCCGCCCTGATGAATCTGGTTTGCGCTCGCGTATCTATTCGCAATTATAATATTTCCCTCTTTGAGCCATTTCTTGATTTTGTCTTTTGATTCGAAACGGTCCGCCGCGTATAAAACAGAAACGATTTTCGGATGCACTTTGACGAAATTATAATATTGTTCGGAAAGACAGTGCCCGATGAATTTACCAAAGAAATTTGAGTAATAGTCTGGGAAATCAATGATTTTTACTTTCCGCCCTTCGCTCGAAAGGGCCTTCACCAAAAGTTCGGTCTGCGTCGCCTTCCCGCTTCCGTCTGTGCCATCTATAACTATGAGTTTCCCTCGTTTTGCCATAATCATTTCAAAATAAATTTATCAAAAACTTCTCTAAAATATTGATCCAAGCCTGATTCTTTTTTTAGTTCTTCTATCGTAAACCATTTGAAGGAAATATGATCTTCGTCTAAAACCGGTTCGCCTTCTATTTCCCCTAGATAAGTGAGTCGTACCACATGTTTATCTGCCCTCAAAATATCTTGAGCAGCCAGTAGTTTCGGTTCTTCAATCAAATTCAATTTAGTTTCTTCTAGAATTTCTCTTTTCAGATTTTCTAGAAGTGGGGTTCCTATATTTATTCGTCCACCCACAATATCTAGCAGATCACTTTTTTTTACTTCTGGATATTTCTCCGGGTTCCTCTCTAAAATTAGAAATTTTTCTTCTTTATTCCTTAGTAAAATTTTTACTCCAACTTGTAATTCCATATAGTAATTCAAATTAGACTGATAAAAGTTTTAATCCAGTCTTTTCGTTATATTTTTTATAAATTTTTTCGGGAAGCCAATTTATTACCACTTCCCCGGTCGCTGAAATAATTATCTTTACGATATGCCCGCCAAATGTTTCATACTTTTCGTCTGAGAAAACTCCGTGAGCATGTAAAAGGGGTTCATTTTCAAACCAGGCGACATTGCCAGTCACAGAAAGTATCTCCATATCCTCGCCACTAAATGTTTTAGTGGAATATTCCTTTGTGTTTAACTTATAATAACCAAGCTCCACCAGCGAGCACGCGCCAATTATAGAAAAAGTAAGGGAAGCGTCTTTATCCTTTGCTAAAGATTTCAAGACATTCAAACACTCTTCACCTTTATCTATTCTTAAAACACTTCTGTTTTTTGAGTTAAAAATAATTTGCATAATTTTCCTTATTTAAATTTTATTTAGATCCATTTAATAACTGCATTTCAAAAGTGTTAACCAATAAATCATCTTCCATATTGACTATATATTCCAAGGCTTTTGCAGGCTGTTCAATTTTCACTGCTGTACTAAAATCTGTCCTAGTGTCTTCGCCTTTCCCAAAAATACCTGTATGCATAAACCCTGGATAAAATCCCACGACGCTGATATTGTAAGAAGAAAGTTCCAATTGCAGACATTTTGTAAAACCAGTTATCGCCCATTTTGAAGCATTGTAAACAGAACGTTCATTCCTTGGGTTCAGTCCTGCCTGAGAAACAATATTTATAATTCTCCCGTATTTTTGTTTTTTTAATTGTGGCACTATGGCATTCACAGAAAGAATTGTGCCTAATGTATTTACTAAAATAGTATTTCGTATTTTTTCAGGAGTATTCTGATCAATAGGGCCCTTAATCCAAACTCCCGCGCAATTTATTAAGCAATCCACTTTTTTATATTTTTTTATTATACGTAAAAACGCATTTTGAATTTGATTTTCTTCAGTAACATCGCAAATTATTCCATCGCACCTTAATTCCTTGGCAGTTTTGGTAACTTCTTTAATATTTTTACCCAAAATTACAACATCACTTTTGCGAGCTAAAATTTTAGCCGCAGCTTTCCCAAGTCCACTATTGCCACCTGTAATAACAACAACTTTTTTCATAAACTTTTACATAAACTTTTTAGGTATCGGAAATTTCTTGGCGAGTTTTTTTATTTCTTTATGCACTTCTGCTTTGACTTTTTTGTTATCTTTATTTTTAAGAACCTTTATCATAAGCTCCGCCACACGTCTGCATTCTTTCTCTTTGAAACCCCGGGTCGTGATGGCTGGAGTGCCGAACCTGATGCCTGAAGGATCAAGTGGCTTCCTGGTATCTCCTGCAATCGAATTCATATTGAGTGTCATCCCTACTTCATCTAGCACCGTCTGTGCCTCCTTACCTGTCACCCCTAAAGAGCCGAAAACATCCGCTAAAATAAGGTGATTGTCGGTTCCGCCGCCAATCATCCGAATTTTGTTTTTCTTGAAAACCTCTGCCATCGCTTTAGCATTTTTCAAAATCTGCTGTGCATACTTTTTATACTTTGGTGTCATGGCTTCACCGAAAGCCACGGCTTTGGCGGCAATAGTATGCATATGCGGACCGCCTTGGATACCAGGGAAAATTGATTTATCGATTTTCTTAGCTATTTCTTCATTCTCCCGAGTGAGTATTATGCCCCCGCGCGGACCGCGAAGAGTTTTATGAGTAGTAGTCGTGATAATGTCAAAACCATCATCAAAGGGATTGCGTAAAACGCCAGCGGCAATCATCCCTGCAATATGTGCCATGTCCGCCATCGTCACTGCTCCCACTTCGTGGGCGATTTCCACGAATTTTTTATAATTGAGTGTTTTAGGATAAGCAGAAAAACCAGCAATAATTAACTTTGGTTTTTCTGCTATCGCCACTTTCCGCATTTCATCATAATCAATTTCTCCCGTATTCGGATTTTTCATTTTGTAAGTGACGAATTTATAAATCTTCGCAGGTAGAGTCATCGGATGCCCGTGCGTTAGGTGCCCACCATGAGAGAGGTCCATACCAAGGACCGTATCTCCGGGCTCAAGTAGCGCAGCATACACAGCTAAATTCGCCGGAGCACCAGAGTGCGGTTGAACGTTAGCAAATTTACATTTAAAAAGTTTACAAACTCGCTCAATAGCCAAACGTTCCACTTTATCGGTAAATTCTTGCCCTCCATAGTAGCGACGCCCTGGATAGCCTTCCGAATATTTGTTGGTAAAAACTGAGCCGTTTGCTTTTAAAACATCCTCCGATACATAGTTCTCGGAAGGTATGAGTTCTAACCCTTCCCTCTGCCTCTTTTCTTCACCCTTTATTAACTTTTCTACCAGTTTATCTTTCATCTTTACAATATAACAGATTATTTACGGAAAGAAAATGCCGTATTTTTTCCATCGGATTTCATAATTATAGCGCCAAGTAAATCAGTGCGGAAAATCTGTGCGCCAAATGAAGAAAGTGTATCTAGTGTATCTTGATGTGGATGACCATACTTGTTGTCTTTGCCGTCCGAGATAACTGCATATATAGGAGAAACCGCTTTTACAAAAGAGTCCGAAGTGGAAGTGCGCGAACCATGGTGCCCAACTTTTAAAATAGTGCTGTGAAGAGTACTTGCAGAATTTTCTCCAAGTATTATTTTCTCTGTTTTTGTCGTCGCATCACCTGAGAGCATTATAGAAGTTTTCCCATATATAAGCTTGGCAACTATTGACCCATCATTGGTAGACCAATCAAAGACATCTCTGTCCGGAAACAAGATATCAATTATTACCCCGCCACCCAGATGAAGTTTCATTCCCTTTTTGGCTAAAATATCCAGAATATTTTTATTTTTTATCTCGGTTTTAAGGTTTTGAAAAGTCTTAGAATCATTCATGGTGCCCGGCTCGAAAACCATATCAACTTTATAATTTTCTAAAACATCTGCAAATCCGCCAACGTGGTCTTGGTCTGGATTGGTAATGATGATGCCGTTGATTGTGCGATCAAATGGTGACATAACCTTTGAAAGTTGACTTAAAATTTTTCTAGGCGGTCCTCCATCCACCAATATTTGCGTGCCGGTCGGCGACTCGATAAAAAGCGCATCACCCTGCCCGATATCCAGCATTGCAAACGTTAGGCCCCTATGAGAACTTTGAAAATCAAGACGAAAAAGAAAAATATTGGTAGTCAAAAGTAAAAGAGCAAGAAGAAACAGGGCATATTTCTTGCTGTTTTGAAACATGCTATAATACTAACATGAAAAAATTTGAAGAAATGAAGTTTAATATCGGAGCACTAAAAGGAATCTCGGCCAAAAATATCAAAGAGCATTTAAAGCTTTATGCTGGATATGTGAAAAATGCTAATTTAATCGTGGAAAAAATTGGAGAGCTTGCGACAGACGCGGAGAAAAATGCTTATATGATGGGAGAACTACAGAGAAGATTTGGCTTTGAATTTAATGGGATGAGAAACCATGAATATTATTTCAAGTCGCTCGAAGGTGGAGCAAAATCTCTACCTGCTAGTTCAAAACTTAAGACAGCTATCGAAAAACAAGCGTCATCTTTTGAGGCTTGGCTTGGCGGTTTTAAAATGCTCGCGATGACTCGCGGAGTCGGCTGGGCTGTACTATATTATGATAAACAAACAGACCAACTTATGCATACTTGGGTGGATGAACAACATTTAGGCCAACTAAATGGACTGGACTGGATCCTCGGCATTGATATGTGGGAACACGCTTTTGTTTACGACTACCCGACTTCCGAGAAAAAGAAATATGTGGAAGTATTTTTTGAAAATCTTAACTGGGAAGTGATAGAAGAAAACTTTAAAAAGGCCCAATAAAGAATTCTCTTATAGGTCTGCCGAAAAGCATATAAATAAAATATGCATAGATTAGAAGCGTCAAAAAGAGTGGGAAATTTGGAAAAGTAATAGAAGCAAAAGGTATGTGTGAAAAAAAGCTGATGACGCCAAGCTCGTAATGCAAAAATAAATATGAGATAAAACCAGCTGGCACAGCTAAAACATACCAAAATAGTCCCAGAAAACCAGTCAGGAATCCGAGCAGCATCGTAAATGGGATAAAAGGTAAAATTAAAATGTTTGCCGGTAAGGCGACAAGCGAGAGGTTGCCCATTTTGTAAAGAATAAAAGGTAGAACAAAAATATAAGCTGCGCAAGTCACCGACATAATGTCCCGCAACTTAAAGCTCTCTGGAACCCATAGGAAGTATTTTTCAATTCGAGGAGTAAAAAATATCACCGCCACTGTCGCGATAAAAGAAAGCTGAAATGACACATCATAAACAAGCACAAATGGATTGACGAGAATCATCACAACGCCGGCAAGGATGAGTGCCCGTGCGACGTCATAATTGCGTCCCGTCGCTCTAGCAACAAGCGCTAAAGTCGCCATTATTCCAGCTCGAATCGCGGTAGAACTTGCGCCAGTCATTAATATAAAAAGAAAAATAGTGAAAATACCTATTCCAATGCCCAAATTCTTCGGCAAAAAGGAGAAAACTTTCATAATCCATTCGGCGACTATCGTTACATTGTATCCAGACAGCGCGACTATGTGTATCGTGCCGGTATTAACAAAACTTTGTCTTAGCGCCTGATTGAAAGAAGATTTCTCCCCTAAAATAAGTCCGCCCATCAGCAAATTCTCAGGGCTTCGTATCGCGAAATTCATTTTCTCTAAGAATTTTTCTTTGACGAAAAACAGGGCGCCTTTAACTTTATTGCCATTACCGCGCGAGACAATTTCAATTCTCGGATAACTCATCCCATAAAAAATTCCATCTTTACGCAAGTAATTTACATAGTCAAATTCTTTCCCCTGATCGGTTAAGAAATTCTCGGGCTTCTCAAGTTTACCCTCAAAATTCATCTCATCGCCGTATTTAAAGTCCATATCAAGATTGGTAGACAATAAAATCTTTGTTTTTTCCTTTCCGTCTTGTATCGCAAGGGTTAACTTTTGATTACTTTCTCCAATATTTGGTTCATCTACAATGACGCCTGAGAGTTTTACCTTGTTAGACTCCCAGCCCGGGGCTGGTCCGCCTTTGGCGGAAAAAACACTCGGTGCTGAAACATCTGCTAGATGAAATCTCAGGACTCCCAAACA
>Ga0209515_10001976_pt1 | contig 32518 bp, 27 predicted proteins | sample Subgroupgradi54m_FD_187454 | JGI IMG/M metagenome (GOLD analysis project Ga0209515, IMG submission 187454) | Subsurface groundwater microbial communities from S. Glens Falls, New York, USA - GMW60B uncontaminated upgradient, 5.4 m (SPAdes)... ... | reverse complement strand
AATTTCTGTTGTAACATTTATAACTGGTGATTTAGCATCTTGTTTTGCTACTTGTGGTGCAGGCGTGGCTGCTGCAACACTAGTATAACACTTTCCCAAGCCCATTGTAGGTTTTATACAATAACAAGAAGTATACCCCTCTGTTTTACATGCACTTTCACATTCTTTATCTTCAACACACCCCGTTGAATCTTTAAGCTCTTTATCACCTGGGCCTGGCACTCCCACCACCGCCCCCGTCAATTGCCCACCTACTGGAGAAGTCTCACCATATTGCGCTACAATAAAACTCATTGCTACAACTACTACAGCTAACACAGTCCATACATAAAAATGTCGTGCATCCATCATCTTTTTTAATTAATACAAACCTCTAGCGTAAATGAATAAATCTACCTTTATATACTTTTGGGTGCTCTTCCTCTCCAACATAATTAAAATCTCTTCAAAATAATCAAAAAGCCAAAGTAATATATATAAATCCCCTCTTCCCCCCTCATCATCAGGAGGCTACATCAATATGCTTGACATCAAACTTATTCGTAATAACCCGCAAATCGTCCGTAAAGACCTAGAGAAACGTAAAGACAATAACAAACTCACTCTTCTCAATCAAACAATTCAATATGATCAAGAATGGCTCAAAGCCAAAAAAGAAATTGACATTCTTCGAAACAAACGTAATACAATTAGCAAAGATATCTCTGAAGCCAAAAAACAAGGCAAAGATACATCCGAAATTCTTAAACAAGCCGCGCTCATTCCAAAACAAATCCAAGAGAAAGAAGAACGTATCACTTTCCTTGAAAACAATATCAAAAACAACTTATACAACTTACCCAATATTCTTCACGAATCTGTTCCCTATGGTGCAACTGATGAAGATAATCTCACCGTAAAAACATTTGGGAAAAAACCAGATTATAAATTCCCTCTCAAAAGTCACGTCGACCTCCTCCAAGACCTCAATCTTGTCGATCTTGAACGTGCTGCCAAAATATCTGGTGCTCGATTCTGGTTTCTAAAAAACGAAGCCGTTCTTCTTGACCTCGCCTTACAACGCTATGCTATCGACTTCATGCTCAAAAAGAAATATCAACTTCTCAATCCGCCGTATATGATTCATAAAGAACCCTATGAAGGTGTCACTTCCATGGGCGACTTTGCTGACGTCTTATACAAAATTGAAAACGAAGACTTGTATCTCATCGCCACAAGTGAACACCCTCTTACGAGTATGTACATGAACGAAGTCATGGAAGACAAAGATCTCCCATTAAAATCAATTGGTGTAAGTCCTAGTTTCCGCAAAGAAGCCGGTGCCCATGGTAAAGACACCAAAGGCATTTTTCGTGGCCATCAATTTCATAAAATCGAACAAGTGATTATTTGTAAACCAGAAGAATCATGGAAATATCACGAAGAATTAATTAAAAACGCTATCGCTTTCTTTGAATCATTAGAACTCCATTTTCGTCAAATAAATATCTGCACTGGTGACATCGGCATCGTCGCTTCAAAAAAATATGATTTAGAAGTCTGGATGCCCGCCCAACAGCAATATCGCGAAGTCGTCTCCTGCTCAAACTGTACTGACTACCAATCACGACGTTTAAACATCCGCTACCGCGCCAACACCAACGAAGGAAATCCTTTTGTTCACACTTTAAACTCCACCGTCGTAGCCACTTCTCGCGCGATTGTCGCCATTCTCGAAAACTACCAAACCAAAGACGGCACGATAAAGATACCTAAAGTTCTCCAGCCCTATATGAACGGGATTAAAGAGATAAAACCAGCTAAAAAATAGCGTATCTCAAAAAAAACTTTTCAAAACACTTTTTAACCCCCACAATTAATATAAATCCCTCATTCTTACCTTAAATCATGTCCCTCTTCAAAGATATGCTCAAATCCGGCGAATCCTTATTCCGCGATACTCTTTTCCTCAGTTACGACTTCCAACCAAAAATCTTATTTGCCAGAGAAAACGAACAACAACGCTTCGCCGTCGCGATTAAACCTCTTCTGCAAAATCTCCCTGGAAGAAATCTTTTCATCTCCGGCTCTCCAGGTATCGGCAAAACCACCGCCTGCAAACACGTCCTGCGCGAATTAGAAGAAACAACCGAAGAAGTGCTTCCACTCTACATCAACTGCTGGAAAGAAAACACCACATTCAAAATCTATACCAAATTGTGCGAAGATTTAGGCTTCAAATTCCTGCAAAACAAACGCACAACCGAATTATTAGAACTCATCAAAAGCAAACTTAACAAAATATCTGTCGTATTTGTTTTTGATGAAGTTGACAAATTAGAAGATACTGACTTTCTCTACGCCATCTTAGAAGACATCTACCGCAAATCTATTTTCCTTATCACAAACTACCGCGATAGCTACTCCGAATTAGACGAACGCATCCGCAGCCGTTTCTCTCCTGAATTTTTAGTGTTCCGCCCCTACACTGAATCAGAAATCTCATCCATCTTAAAACAACGCCGTGATTATGCCTTTGTCCAAGACTGCTGGGACGACGACGCATTTAAAGAAATCACCGAACGCTGCGCCGAATTAAAAGACGTCCGTATCGGCCTCTACTTGATGCGTGAATCCGGCTCCATCGCTGAAGAAAATAGTTCCCGCAGAATAACAGCTCAACACGTCGCATCTGCATTCAAAAAAGTCGAAGACTTTCACATCAAACCTACTGAAGGCTTAGAAGACGACTTAAAAATCATTCTCGAATTAATTCGCACCCATAACGGCCAAAAGATCGGCGAAATCTACGCTGCCTTCACCGAACTAGGTCACGACATGAGCTATAAAAGTTTCCAACGCCGTATCGCTAAATTACACGAATCTCGTTTTATCAGCACAGATAAAATCTCCGGCAAAGACGGCAATAGTACAATCTTAACATATAATTCGAATAAGAAATTAACGGAATATTAAATCTAAACTACCTCCTCCAACCCTCTTTTTCAAAGTACACCACCAACACGTTTTTAAACACATTCTCCCTCCTTCGCTAACATATGGTGGTATTTGAAAATATTTTATTGCATGATCTCACACTTCTAAAAAAAAAAAGCTACAAAGAAATCCCTATCTGCAGCCTCTACGAAGACATCCGTCTGCAAAAAGAAAACGTCACGTTAATCCTCTACAAATCCGGCAAACTCTTACTTCAAGGCCCCCTAGCCGACGTGCATCACATCGCCAAAGAACTCTCGCTTTATCTTCCTATCCCTAAAAACAAAGAAATTAAATTTCATACTGAATCTGGCTGGATTATCGGCAGTGACGAATCATTAAAGGGTGACACGTTTGGTGGCATCACCGTCGCTGCTGTCAAAGCAGACCCTATAATTCGTAAACAACTTCTCGAACTTGGCGTTGCCGACAGTAAAACCTTAGACGACCGCGAAATTATCCCTCTCGCCCAAAAAATAAAACATCTCGCTCCTTGCGAAATCATTGACATTCTCCCGGAAGAATACAACAAATCGCATGGCATCACCGCACTCCTCAACAAACTTCACACCCAATGCGCTCAGTATCTCAAACCCGGCACCCATATTGTTGATAAATACCCTGGCTGCACTGCCGGAAGTATCCAAATCGAAAAAGCCGAATCCAAATACGTCGAAGTCGCCGCAGCTTCAATTCTCGCCCGAGCCGCCGCTCTCTCCCAATTAAATCACCTCTCCTCATTAGCCGGCTTTCCTCTCCCCAAAGGCTCAACTCACGTACTTGGTGGCTTGCAAGAACTAAAAAAACGTAATCTCAACTTCAATCAATTCACTAAAATGGATTTTAAGAATGTATCAGAATTTTTGAAGAAAAATTCTGGGACATCCCGAAAATAACGATTTTCGGCATGTTAAATTGTTTTTGAAGAAGTGAACTTAATATATTCCTTACTGGTTTCAATCAGAACCAGTAGAATTTTTAAAAAACCATTTATCATTTCAAGCTGTTTCTAAAAACTGTGCATAAAAATCCATACGCACATCTCCCATCTTACGTAGAGTCTGAGCCGATTTCTCCTGCTTTTGCTCTGTATCTACAAGTTCTAAGAGGACCATGCCCAGACTGTCAGCATGTGTGTCACCAACCATTCCTAATGACCCTCTCTTCTTATCATGAACAACATGCGGCCAGAAATAATGAGAATTCTCTTCTGTTAGGCCATATGATCTCTTCAGTACCTGAAAAATGATATCTGTTTCTTCACCTGCTAAAATCTCATACATTCGCAACGCCGACACCACTTGAACATCAAAAAGAGCCTGTTCCTCTGCATCCTCTTTGCTATAGCGAACCATTGCAACAAGCTGTTCCATTGTTTCTTGTGTGCATAAAGTATATTTCGAACAAAGTATATCAACTCGTTCTATTCCCGAAAGCATCATATCATATATCGCATCTTCCCGATGCGTTGGCCCCACAAGAGGATATTCATCCAACACAATTTTTCTCCCCATCTCTTTCGCTTTTTCATACATCATATTGCAAATAGCATGATTATAAAACCGCTCGAAACTTTCTAGAACTAACAACCGTCGTTGAAGTAAGATATCTTTTAATTTTCCCTGGGAAAGACTTTCTAAAGAATAAAGAACAGTCACATTACGAAATTTATTCACAACTTCTGTTTCTACTTCATCAAGCTTTTGTGCAAAATAATCGTTTTTAACCATAAACCCTAAAAATAAACCGTTTATATCTACTTTTGTGGTAGCACACTACCACCACAACATTTATAACTACACTAAAATATCTACCCTCCATGCTCAAACAACTCCTGCACGACATCGGCCTAACCCAAACCGAATCAATAATCTATCTAGAGCTTCTCAACCTTGGCACAACCTCTGCCGGAAAAATTGTTGAACAAACCAATTTGCATCGTAAGAATCTGTATGATGCGCTCAATCGCTTGATCGAAAAAGGTCTTGTCACATATGTCATTGAAAACAAAATAAAATACTTCCAAGCCAAAAATCCCGAACATCTCCTGCGCATCTTACAAGAAAAAAAACAAAAAATAACCGCACAGCAACAAGATCTTGAACAAGCACTTCCCCTATTCAAACAACAATTTAATTCGCATCTCGCCGAAATCGAATCTGAAATCTATCGTGGCACAGACGGCATAAAAACCATCCTCAAAGACTGCCTCAACCACAAAGAAATCCTCTTCATCGGCGCTACGGGCGATGTCGAAAACCGCCTGCCCTACTTCTGGCCCCATTACAATAAAGAACGAGAACAACGTAAAGTCCTTTGGAAACTCCTTTTAGTCCATGAAGCCCAAAACAAGCCCATCACCAAATCAAAATATTACCAATACAAAATTCTTCCTAAAATACTCAGCGGACCAAACGTCATCTACATCTACGGCAACACCATCGCCAACGTTTTATGGCTAGAAAAACCCGTTGCATTCGTTATCACTCATAAAGCGTTGGCGGATAATTATCGTAAATATTTTAGGTATTTGTGGGAGAGCATAGGTTAATAAACAATCACTAAAAAGTAACAACAAGATTTATAAATCAGCCATTCTTTTACCCTCTAAAATGCCCTCCTCTTCATTTAACGAACACTACACTCTCCTCAACTGCCTAGGCAAAGGAGCCCAAGGCGCCGTCTATCGTGTACTTGATACCAGAGATAAGAAAGAATATGCCGCCAAACGCATTCCCTTTGCCGGCATTACTCTTGACGACCTTAAAAAAATTGAACGAGAAGCTACAATTCTTCAGCAACTTCAACATCCCCACATTCCTCAATTTCATGAATTCTATACCGAACAAGATCAATGGGGTCACGCTACTGTCTTAGTCACAGAATTAATCAACGGCGCTTCTTTATCTCAACATCTCAAAACCAAAAAATTCTCCGAACCTCAATTACAATCAATCAAAAACCAAACATTAGAAGCGCTCACCGTTGCCCATAGCGCAGGCATCATCCATCGCGACATCAAACCTGCAAATCTTATGATTACCGAAGAAGACAAAATCTATCTCACTGATTTTGGCATCGCTAAACAACTCGGTCAAGAAACCCGTCTCAGCAGCCTTGGCGCCGGCACGTTAGTCTATATGTCTCCAGAACAAATCAAAGGCGAACCCCTCACTCCTGCAAGCGACCAGTACTCTCTTGCCCTTACTCTCATCGCCCTCGCCTCTGGTCAAGAACGTAGTGACGACTATCGCCATCAAGATCCACTGCAGCAACTTAAAACCCTCACTCATCTCTCCGCTCAATTTAGACAATCATTAGAACAATTGCTTGAAATTGACCCACGTAAACGAACTATAAACCCTTCCACACAAATTATCATAGCTCATCAACCTCTTCCCATTCCAAAATTATCTGGTCCTCTGGAAACAATCAGGGGAAATTTACGTAACGCGTACAAAAAACTCCAACCTGGCACCCTTTGCCACGTTGACGAACTAACCACCGAACGTCGAACAAATCCAGACTTACGTTCACAATGGTTTTACACCGCAGACGGTAACGTCTATTCTGTAGACAACGGCACACCCACTTTACATATTACACGAGAAGCAGCTAATCCCATTTTAAACAATATTGATGACGCATTTACTCAATTAACCACAAACGGCAACTACAAAGTGCTTCAAGTCGATTTTGATGCTGTAAAATCTGCTGCGGATACTGTTACCATTGATTTAACTAAATTAACATTGCAAGGCAATGATCCAGAATGGTGTTACATCAAAATTCCTACAAAAACACCTTCAGTAATGAATAAAGGATACAACAAACTAAATCAAGAAGAACGTAAGTTAGCTGAACGCGTGTATGGCCAAGGCATTGACTTTGTAGAGAATATGAAAATGCTTAAAGATGTAGGAATTACAGAAACAAGAGTGTATGTTTTGAATCCTACTTATGTTCAAGAAAAAGCAACAGAAAGTCCAGTGGGGCGGGCTTCGTGGCTGAATATTTTCGACAGCAACTCTAGCTTCGGCGCGGTTGATCGTAACATCAGCGATAACAACCGCGTTCGTGGGGTACATCGTGAGGAAGTCGCGCGCAGCGCGTCGCCCTCTTTCCTCGCCAAACACAAATCAAAACTTGTCGTTACCGGTCTCATCGCTGCTGCTTTTAGCCCCATTCTTTTGGCGTACAAACTGATAAACTTCGACTCAAACTTCCTCAATAAACCACAAGAAGTCTGCTCAGTGACTTATAACCAATATGAAGCTAGATCACCAACGACGTACGTTTCTAAAGAAGTCTCAAAAAAAGAGATTAAACGACTTGAAAATGATTACACAGTAAGCCATCTTAAAGTAGGACACTGCTATCTAAAAAAATAATAATTTCTACTATTCTTAAAAATATAAATTGCAATCAAGATACTTTTATATACCTCTCCTTCCCTTTCTAAACCCATGCCCGAACTAACCGAAGACCAACGTAAAGCACTCGAAGAAAAAATTAAAAATATGTCTCCGGCCGAATTAGCAGAGCTTCAAAAACAACAATGCATCTTCTGTCAAATCATCGCCGGAAAAATCCCTTCCAAAAAACTCCACGAAGACGACACTTCTCTTGGCATTCTCGACATCAACCCCGCCGCCAAAGGTCACATTCTCTTGATGCCTAAACAACATTACGCCATCATGCCGCAGATGCCTGACGAAATAATTACTCACCTCTTCACCGTTGCTCAAACCTTATCCCAATTACAACTTCGCGCTTTAAAAGCCACCGGCACAAATCTCTTCGTCGCCAATGGTCCAGAAGCCGGCCAGCGCGCCCAGCACTTCCTCTTACATATAATCCCCAGAAGAGAAGGCGATAAACTCCTCGAAGTCGAAGAAAAAATGCTCGACAAACAATACCAGAAATCCATTCATACCTCAGTACAACCGCGACTATATGAACTGCTCGGCCTCAAACTAGAAAAACCAACTGAACCATCTCTTTCTCAACCAAAAACACAACAACCTCAACCAAAACAACAAGATCAAATCCCAATCGAACCCTCTCCTGCAAAATCCCCCTCTCCTCAACCAGCCGCAAAACGTCCTTCCAAAGAAGACGTCTCATTAGATGACATCGCCAATTTATTCAAATAAAATATTCAAATAAAAAATAATTCAGACTATCAAAACAAAAAAAGAAAACAACCCATGAAATGCGACTACTGTGAAATCATTGAACAGCCAAATCACACCGAAATCTTATACGAAGATAAAGACCTCTTTATTATTGTAAAAGATATGGTCATCACTCCTGGTCAAATCACAATTGTTCCAAAAGCCCATCATCCCATCGTTGAAATGCTTCCACATCCTATCATGGAGAAATGCGCTCTATTAGCAAACAAAGTCAGCATGGCCCTCTTTGATATTATGGGGGGCGGCACCAATATTCTTATCCAAAACGGTCTTGCTGGCGGCCAAAAAGTTCCTCACTTCGCAATTGAAATCATTCCAAGAAAAGAAAACGATACTCTCCCCTTACAATGGCCATCTAAACAATTAGGTGAAGCTGACTTAGAATCAACCTACTCATTATACCAAGAAGAATTACATCGTGAAAAAAAACAACCGGACCAAACCTCTTCTTCTACAACAGATGCTAAACTCTTAGAGTCCTCTGAAAAACCATCCGAAAAAAAACAAGAATCAAAAAAAGAGAAAATTAAAACCGACAGCTACCTTTTAAAATCCGTCAATCGCTTACCTTAAAATTATGTATGTATCACAAAATATTTTTTCTCACATTCTTCGTCGCAATCTTTATAATAAATCACTCTAAATTCTCTTCAAATGAAACTCCTCATAATCTACCCTCCTTTTTGCACTCCAACCGCCATGCCCTATTCCTTAGCCGCACTCAAAAGTAATCTCAAAGCATCCCTGCAACTCGACATTCAATGCCTCGACCTAAACGCCTACTTCCACACGTTGCAATTCCCAACATATTACCAAAACATCCAACAAGCCTATCAACAAGGTCTCACCGCCTACGGCACACTTCTGCAAAACTTCGAAAACGAATCACGCGAGATCTATGCCCAAAATCATAAATTAATCGTTCACAAGCAACCCCCCCATCACATTCAAACCCTCATCCAACATATCAAAGACCAAAAACCAGACTTCATCGCTTTCAGCTTAGTCTATAACAGCCAATGCTTTTACTCTGAATCCCTCATCGATGAATTGCAACACAATCCTTTAACCTCCTCTCTCCCTATAATCACCGGCGGCCCCGCCGTCACCTCCAACATAAAAAAGAAAACCATCTACCTCAAAAACGAACAAGAATTCATCACCTACCTCAAAAGCAAAAATATTCAATCACCTCCCCAATCAACAATCATCATCCATCCCGATTTTCACGATTTCCATCCCCAACACTACCTCTCCGCCAAACCAATTTACCCGCTTAAATCCTCCACTACCTGCTTTTACAAACTCTGCACCTTCTGCACCCATTTTGCCAAAGTGCCATATGCCGAATATCCAATCGAAACAATTGTACAAACCATCAAAAACCACAACATCAAATACATCTACTTCATCGACGACATGATCTCAACCAAACGCTTGCTCGAACTTGCCAAAGCCCTCACTCCTCTCAATATCAAATGGTGGGTACAGCTGAGACCAACTAAAGACCTCATCCCCGCTCTCCCAACACTAGCACAAGCCGGATTACACACCGTGTGCTGGGGCGTCGAATCCGCCAACCAACGTATTTTAGATCTGATGAAAAAAGGCACACATATTGAAGACATTCCCCAAATCCTCGCCACCTCCCATAACGCCCAAATAAAAAATATGATTTATATCATGTTTGGCTTCCCAACCGAAACAAAAGAAGAAGTCATGCACTCATTTGACTTCCTCACCGAAAACAAAAACAACATCGACTTAATCTGCTCAAGCATCTTCGGTCTCCAGCAGGGCAGTACCATCTACGACCATCCCCAAGACTACAACATCACAGAAATCAACGAAAAAACCCGCACAGTTTTAGACCCAAAAATCACCTTCACCATCAACGCCGGCTTAACCACAGAAGAAACCAAAAAAATTCGCCATCGCCATATGCATCGGATTAATGCTATAAACAAATTCCCTAAAGTATTTGACTTTGTCAAAGAACAAATGTTACTATTTTAATCCTACTATAATATAAACACCCTCATAAATCTAACTACCATGAAACTCTGGCTCGCTCCTTTAGAAGGCGTAAGTGACTGCGCCTTTCGTACATTGTGCTACAATCACGGCGCTGATTTGACGTTTACCGAAATGGTTCGCGTTGATTCCGTATTGCGAAACAACCAAGCCACTCTCAAAATGTTAGATCTAAAAAATGACACACCAACAGTCATTCAACTTCTTGTCACAAAACCCCAAGCATTAGAAAAATTCCTCACTATATTCCCTACCTTTAAAATCAAACCCGCAGGATTCAATCTCAACCTTGGCTGTCCTAGCCCTGATGCCATTAACCAAGGTGCCGGTGCTGCGTTAGTTAAACGTACGCAACGGGTTCAAGAATTAGTCAAAATCCTCAAAAAAACAGAACTACCTGTTTCTATCAAAATTCGGCTGGGCCTAAATCAATTTGAGAAAGAAAAAAAAGTCTATCTCAATCTCATCAGAGACGTCGACGCTGATTACTTCATTATCCATCCCAAACACGCTCGCCAAACCTCTATTGAACGCTGTGATTGGTCAGTCTACCCTGAATGTATTGACACCGGCAAACACATCGTTGCCAATGGTGACATCTACGCACCAGAACATCTTCACTATTTTAAGAATCTCGGCATCAAAGAACTCATGCTTGGCCGCGCCGCCGTTATTAATCCTGCCATCTTTGAACATCTCAAAGAGAAAAAATCCTATTCTTTAAGCGGTCTGAAAAAAGAATATAATGATCTTGCAAAAACCTATTCCTCGCAAGATAAATATCGCAAAAATACGTTGAAGTATCTGGGAAAAGCGATGGAAGTAACGAATGGGTGAATTTTCTGATTTGGATATTCAGCTCTTTAAAATTCTTTTCACATCCTCCCCAACTTCCACAACACTTCAAAATACGCTTTAAAATTCTCCGCAACTGCTTTACTTTTGATTTTAAACAGCACCGGATTTCCCACAAACACCCCAATAATTGTAATATCTTGATACACATTGATTGCCACCAGCGACGCATATGGTAGATAACGAACACGACAAAACGTCGAATTCTCCTGATACGGTAGCGTTCCTCGCGCATTTTCCCCATACAATAATTTTGTCACAATCCCTCTCTGATCTCGCTTCGCCTGTAATCGCCGAAAAAAATCATTCACTTTTTCTCCATACGCTTTTCCTGATGTTATTCCCATCACATACGTCTGCTCCCCGCGCTTTAATCGACGCACTTGCTCGCTAAACACTGTATCTAATCCCGCTAATCCATAATAAATTTCTGCTTCTTGTTCTTCTTCTATTTGCTTCTGATAGGCCAGCATTTCAGGGATGATGCGCTCGACTTCTTTTTTCTTTTGTTCGAGTTCTTCATATTGTGTTGTGACAAGATCCAATATTTTCTCGGGTGATGCTGCTTTGAAATATGATACTTTGTTTTTAAAAACGTGACTGACAAGACCTTTTTCTTCTAAACGCGCGAGAATCTTATATGACTTCGACGTTGTTACTCCTGATTTTTTGACAATAGGGCCGGTAGTGGTCTGGCCTAATTTTAAGAGAGCGAGATAAACTTTACTCTCCCCTGTCGTTAAGCCTATGCGTTGTAATATTTCTATATTCATATTCTAATTATACTCCCTTTACTTTTAAATCTTTTGTTAGTGTTCCCCTAGGGGGAACTTTACATTTATATTGTTGCAGTAGTAACAGAACAACTATGAATAAAAAAAACAGTCCTCACGGATTCGACTCTCAAATCTACGAACGTGATATCTATCAAGATTCGACTCAAAACACCATCTACGACTCCTGGCTCACACACGCCAATGAACGTGATGTATTAGAGAGAGTATTAGAACAACGGTTTGAAGAATGGTGTCCAACCAATCCTTTCTCAATTCTCGAACTCGGCTGTGGCAGTGGTTCTGCAGCTCGACGTATATTTAACATCCTCGCTAAAAATAATATCACGTATCAATACACTGGTATCGACCCCTATCAAGATCAATTGCAACGCTTTCGCACAGCAGTCGGTGAAAATTCCCAGATCGTTCTTGAACAAGCCACATCTGAAACCTACACTCCAACACAAACATACGACCTCGCTTTAGTTGTCCACTCATTATATTACGTTCCCAACCTCGCCGCAACTCTTACAAAAATCAACAGCTCTGCAAATCAAGCATTAATTATCCATCACGGTGAAGCCGGCATTAATACAGTACAACAACGTTTCCAAAAGTACGTCAAACCAGGTCCCAACATCATCAGCACCCATCGTGATGTGGACAAGATGTTAGATCAGCTTGGGATTGAGTATACCTGCCAGGTGTATCCAACCCAAGTTGATGTTCGGCCATGTAAAGACCCAACTAACCCTCACGGCCGTAACATGATTAAATTCTTTTTGGAACATTCGAATTTACCAGAGGAGGTCATGCAAGAAGTGAGTGCCTATTTTCGAACGCTGCCAGATTTCATGCAGCATGATATAGGAGTAATTGTGACGGAGAGGAAAACGGGAGAACAAAAGAAGATTGAAAATTACTTGAGTTAAAATGTACTAATCCCTACTTCGTCCTATAAACCCCTTTCTTAATACTCAACATCACTTTATCAATCTGATCAGGATTCACATTATCATTTGCGCTATGCGCTCGCACATCATTCGTCTTCTGCGTATTCTCAAGCATACTCGCTACAAACTTCTGCGTGACGTTTAATGGTTTTTTTTGTTCTGCCATATCCCACAAGAAAAGGTATTAGTATATAAATGTTTTTTGTCACTGCCCAAAAACACATTTCCTCAACTTTCTCATTTGCCCAAAAATACACAAAACTATATATACATCATCCTCGTATTCAGAATATAAAACGAGGTGCTTAATATGAATAATAAAAAAATAATCGGAATTTTCTTAACGCTCAGTGCAATCTTACTTTTAGTTATAAGTTGCGCTCCCAAAACAACGCAACCCGCATCAACAGATGATGCTGATCAAGAAATCTCTCAAATGTCTGAACAACAATTAAAAGAAACCGCAACAAGTAAAAGCCCAACTTCTTCCATTGCCGGGCAAGCATCTAACAATCCTAAAGATCAAATAACTCTCCCTCGAGATAAATACCTCTCGTTAAAAGCATCTCAAGAATTAGTGCAAAAATACGACTCATCATCAAAAAGAACCGAAATATGTAATGACAATAAAGATAATGATGGAAATAATTTAGTAGACTGCAACGATATTCTTGCCTGTTATTCAACACAATCCGCTCCAAATAACATCTGCTCTGGTGCAACTGGAACCGTTTTACTCAATGGTCTCTCTTTAGGCTTCGCTTCAGAAAGGCTTGTAAAAGCAGACAAAACTAAAAATATTTTATACACTGATGGTGAGAATGCTTGTATGCTTACATTAGGTCAGAAATGTCTCTCTATTGAATCATATCAAAATAAAAAATGGGGTCCTCTTTCTAATGAGCAAGTGAGTTGCAGTACTCCTCTTAACAACTTTCCCAAAGTAGCAGAAACGTATTATAGGGCCATATGTGTACAAGGAACAGTAACTCCTCCTGGTCCTCCTTCAGTTTCAGGCGGAATTATCTCTAAATAATTTTTTATTATTTTTTTTTAACTTTTTCAGATTTCATTAAACAATCATAACTCTCAAAAACCTTTAAAAAACACCGCCTGTAACTCAATTCCATGAAAAAACCTCAAAGCCAAATTGAATACATATTTGAAAAACTCATCTGGAACTACCGCTTTATCGTTCTCATCGCCGTCATCGCTCTTCTCATCAGCACCGCCATTTCTTTCTACTTTGGTATCATCCATACTCGCGAAGCCATTCATCTCACTTCCACACCTTTGGTAGACGCCAACTACATCTTAGTCTATCTGATCTCTTCTTTAGACGACTTTCTATTAGGCATTGTCCTCTTAATCATCGCGTTTGGTATCTATGAACTTTTTATTAGTCCAATTGATCCTATGGAAGAACAAGAACACATCCCTCAATGGCTTAAATTTCATTCCTTAGACGAATTGAAGTCCACTCTTTCAAAACTGCTAATTATCATTCTAATTGTCTACTTCTTCAAAACCGCTATTGTCATGAAATTCGAAACTCCTCAAAGCTTACTCTACTTAGCAGGGGGCATTCTTTTAGTTGCTATTGCAAATTATCTCTCACATCGACATTCCACTCCCCTATTTCCCTCTAAAAGCACGCATGAGCATAAATGATTTGGTATAACGCCACTGGTCACTGGTCAGGTGCGGATAGAGTTTATATAGGAGTACTAATAAATATAATTCTATGGGAAAACATACGAGCTTAGCATTGTTTGAAGGAAAGCAGATTAGGAAGATTTGGCATAATGAAGAATGGTGGTTTTCGGTAACTGATATTGTTTTTGCTTTAACAGAGAGTAGTGATATTAAACAATACATTAAGAAAATGCATCAACGGGATCCTTTTTTGAATGCCAACTGGGGTACAATTTGTACCCTCCTTGAAATGATTGCTCCAGATGGTAAAAAAAGGGAGACAAATTGTGCTAATACAGAAGGTCTTTTTCGTATTATCCAATCCATTCATTCCCCAAAAGCAGAGCCATTGAAATTATGGTTAGCAAAGACAGGCTACGAACGAATCCAAGAAATCGAAAACCCCGAATTAGCTCAAAAACGAATGAGAGAGCTCTATAAAGCCAAAGGTTATTCAGACGATTGGATTGAAAAACGAGTCCGAGGTATTGCTATTCGAGACGAATTAACAGATGAATGGAAAAAAAGGGGTGTTGAACAAGAAAGAGATTTTGCAATTCTTACCGCAGAAATCTCTAAAGCCACATTTGGCATGACACCCGGTGAGTATAAGCAATTCAAAGGACTCAAAAGAGAAAACTTACGAGATCATATGAACGACTTAGAGCTCATCTTTACAATGTTAGGAGAAAGGGTTTCAACAGAAATCACAAAAAAAGAAAATGCTCAAGGATACATAGAAGTTGAAACAGCTGCAAAACGGGGTGGAAGAGTTGCAGGAAATGCCAGAAAAGAAACCGAAAAAGAATTAGGTCGCCCTATTACTTCTCCAGGCAATTATCTTGATGAACCAGAAAGATTAAAAAAGAAGCTAATTACAGAGAAAAAGTGATTTTCCAATATTCACATTTCTCACCCACAACTTATAAAAACAACCTCTTCTCTTAAACTCTATGGCTATCATCCAATGCTACCCCTATGACTTCCAGTACAAATACAAAAACGGCATCGTCTACGTCATCCTCTACGCCAAAACCACTAAAGACGAACTCATCACAATAGAACAACCCTACACTCCTTACTTTTATGTCTCCCTAAAAAACGTCTCCCTCCCTCCATTAATTGAATTCATAAAAACTATCAATCTTGACAACAAACCCGAACCCGCCCGCGTGCTCAAATGGGAAGAAACTGAAAAATCTCTGCTTGGCATTTCCCAACCATTCCTCAAAGTCTATACAAATTACCCTCGAGCCATTCCTTTAATCGCTAAAGAAATTACAAATAAAGGCTACACCTGTCACGAACGTGACATTTTATTCATTCATCGTTACCTCAGAGACCTCCAACTCACCCCCATGACTCTCACCGAAATCGAAGGCACATTCATCAAAGACCAATCCACTTACCGCACCCCTCTCTTTCGCGCAACATCAGTAAAACCCCTTAGCAAAGAAACCGCCCCATTTTGGAAAATAATAGCAGTAGACATTGAAACCTACGCAAAAAAAAAAGAAATCGACATGAAATCCAACCCCATCCTCATGCTCTCATTTTACGGCATAGACCAAAGTGGCAAAGAATTTCGTAAAGTCCTCACATGGAAATCTTTCACAACCAACGAACCCTACATCGAATTTGTCAAAGACGAAAAAACCCTGCTTGAACACTTCAAACAACATCTCTTGGACTACAACCCCGACATCATCACTGGCTACTTTACCGACGGCTTCGACTTTCCCTATATCAAAACCCGCGCCGACCTCCATCACGTCAAACTCGACCTCGGCAAAGACTACTCCGACCTTGATCCCGGAAAACTAACCAACGCCAGAGACAGTGAAACAAAAATCGCCGGATTGCTGCATATCGACATCTTCAAATTCGTCAAAAATATATTTGGCAAAGACCTCAAAATCGAATCCCTCTCGCTTGATTCCGTCGCCGCAGAACTCATTGGTCACAAAAAACACGTCGTCGACCTCGATAAACTCGCTCACACCTGGGACAACGAACCAGAAAAATTAGAACACTACTGCGCCTACAATCTGCACGACTCCATTCTCACTCATAAACTCACAACGAAACTCTTACCCGACATCATTGAATTCACAAGAACCATCGGCGTTCCTTTATTCGACTTAATCCGCATGCGCTTCTCCCGCTTAGTTGAAAGTTATATCCTCAAACGCGCCATAGAATACAACGAAATCGCTCCTAACAAACCCGATGACCAAGAACTCTCTGAACGCATGGACGAATCCGTGGAAGGCGCTTTCGTCTACCAACCTACTCCAGGAATTTACAAAGACATCGTCGTCTTCGATTTTCGCTCACTCTACCCTTCTATCATCAGCGCCCATAATATAGGACCAGAAAGTTTGCAATGCACCTGTTGTAAAAATCTTCCTCATGTTCCCGAACAACCGAACTATTGGTTCTGCCAAAAACAACGCAAATTTATTCCCACTGTATTAGATGAACTCCTCACTCTGCGCACACAGCAAAAAAAACTTCTCCAAGAAGCCAAAAAACGTAATGAAGACGTCTCCCTCCTCCAAGCGCGTGTGTACTCATTAAAAGTTCTCGCAAATTCATTCTACGGCTACCTCGGTTTTTATGGTGCCAGATGGTATAGCATCGAATGCGCCGCGTCCACTACTGCTTACGCCAGAAACTACATCAAACAAACTATTCAACAAGCTGAGCAACACAACTTCAAAGTCATCTACGCCGACACCGACTCCTGTTTCATCCTCCTCCAAGAGCAACCGTTCACCAAAGCTCTAGAATTTATGGACCACATCAACAAATCCCTCCCTGGCAAGATGGAATTAGAATGCGACGGCCAATATACACGAGGCATCTTCGTTGCCATCAAAGGCACAGAAAAAGGCGCCAAGAAAAAATATGCACTTATCACTGCTGAAGGCAAAATGAAAATAACCGGATTTGAAACCGTGCGCAGAAATTGGTCACAATTCGCCAAAGAAGTCCAACAACACGTCCTCAAACTCATCCTCATTGATAAGGTAGAAGAAGCCTTCCAAGAAATAAAAAAAACCACTAAAGACTTAATTGCCGGACAAATACCTCTTAACAAATTAATCATCAAAACCCAAATCACTCGTGACTTATCATCATACACTTCAATCGGCCCGCACATTTTAATCGCCCAAAAGCTCGCCGCACGAGGAGAAAAAATCACTCCCGGCACACTCATCTCCTACATCCTCGTCAAAGGAACCGGCCTAATACGTGACCGCGCTAAACTACCTGAAGAAGTCAAAGAAGGCGAATATGATGCCGATTACTACCTTCACCACCAACTTCTCCCCGCCGTCGCCCCTCTCTTCGCCGTCCTCGGCTACTCAGAAGACGACATCTTCAAAGAAAGTTCACAGAAAGGCTTGGGACAGTTCTTGTGACCACTCTCAACCATGCCTCAATTCTACTTCCTAAAATCCTTTCATCACTTTTATATACCTCCTCCCTAAAAAATATTCCATGGAAACCGTAGGCGGCCAAGCTGTCATCGAAGGCGTCATGATGCGCAATAAAGAACACTTTGCCGTAGCCGTACGCCTCAAAGACGGCTCAATTAAAGTAAACAAAGAACAATCCTCCACATTTCCCAAAATCTATCAAAAACCATTTATCCGTGGCGTCATTGGCCTTTTCTACGCCCTCTACGACGGCTTAAGAGCATTAATTTGGAGCAGCAACCAACAATTAGAAACCGATGAACAGTTATCCAAATGGGAAATTTTTAGCACAATTGCCCTCTCCCTCCTCTTCTCCATATTCTTCTTCATCATCATCCCCTTCTTCTCCGCCCACTACATCCATAGCACCGGCTTCCTCTTCAACATCCTCGACGGCGCTTTCCGTCTTTTAATCTTCCTCGGTTACATTTACCTCATCTCATTTATGAAAGAAGTCAAAACATTATTCCAATACCACGGCGCCGAACATAAAACAATCTATTGTCATGAAGCAAAGCAACCTCTCACTGTCGAAAACGTCCGAACCTTCTCCCGCTTCCATCCTCGCTGCGGCACTTCATTTCTCTTCTTCATCATCATCCTCTCAATCATCGTCTTCTCATTCATCCCTGGCCCCATGTGGATGAAATTAGTTGGCAGAATCATCTTCCTTCCGATATTAGCCGGCATCGGTTACGAATTCATCCGTCTTAGTGGCACCTACATCAATAACCCTTTCATCAAACTCATTGTCCAACCAGGTTTGTGGGTCCAGCGCTTAACCACCAAAGAACCAACCGATCAACAATTAGAAGTTGGCATTGCCTCATTAAAAGCCGTGTTGAAAGAATAAATAAATTTAAATATTAAACCACAAATAAAAATTAAAGAATAAAACATAAAATCTTCTACATCAATCGCGCCACTAACTCTGCCACTTCACTTCGCTCCGTTTTCTTAAGAATTGTCGTTCCAAAAATCTTCTCCCCTAACAATCGTTTCGTCAACGTCACAAGGCCATTATTAGTCTCATCTAAATGCGGCGCATCAATTTGGTACGGATCGCCCTGGAAAATAATCTTTGAATCCTGTCCAGTTCTAGTTGCTAACGTTTTCGCCTGACTTGGCGTCAAATTCTGTGCTTCATCAACAATAATATAACTTCGTGCTAAATTTCTTCCGCGAATATAAGTCAGCGGCATAAACACCACTTTTTTATCTTCAATAAGATGTTCTAAACTTGATTCTTCCACTCCACCCATTTTCTTTCGCATTGTTGCAAAAATAACTTCTGCTGCATCAAAAATTGGTCCTTTGTATGGCTCAATTTTCTCATCAATATCTCCTGGCAGAAAACCCAACCCTTGCCCAATTTCCATTACCGGGCGAGTAATAATCACTCGTTCATACTTCGAATTCTCTACTTTCAACACTTTTTGCAACGCCGCCGCTAAAGTAACCAACGTTTTTCCCGTACCTGCTTTCCCTAAAACTGTACCAATTTTAATCTCATCATCCATACAAAGATCTAATAAAAATCGTTGTTCTTTATTTTTCGGCATAATTCCATATACCATCTTATGATCCGGAATAACTTCAAACACATGTTCCATTGCCGTTGATACATACTTTAAAAGAAGTGAATCATGTTCTACATGAAGATACTGATTATTAAAAAAACTCATTGCTTTAAAATCCTCTTTATGTAAGCTGACTCTTCTACTTTTTCTCAATTCTGCCAACGCCTCAGCTGGCAGATCAACCACTTCTGGCATATCTAACAGTTCATGTAAATCTTTCACATTTCGATCGTGCTTATATTCTTCTGCCGCATAACCTAGTGCATATGACTTCACTTGCAATCCTGTATCATTTGATACTAAAATCAGTTCTTCAACTGGTTTTTTCTTCTGATCTCGCGCCAGATGATATAATATTTCTGGATCCGCATGATCAAACCGTCCATTCCCCTCTGGAATTAGAAAGTACAACTTGCCAAACCCCTCTCCTAACTCAATCCCTTCCTCCATTTTTTGTTTTCGTTCTTCTTTACTAAACGAACCCAACTGCTGTTTCAATAACGCTTTAAGCATCCTATTCGCCGAACGTGCATTTACATTATAATCCTCATTTCCTTTCTTAAACTTATCAAGTTCATCTACAACTCCAATAGGAACATAAATATCATTTTCTTCAAACGCATATAATGCATTCGCATCTCGCATAAATACATTTGTATCTAACAGAAATCGCTTTGGCATTGTTATAACCGCCGTTCTAACTCACGATGAATACGTTGGTACTCCAAAAATAATTTATACTTTACTGGATGGACCCCTTTTATTTTTTCTTCATCCATACTCACTCCTGGCTTCTCTTCAAAATAACTTTGTGCTCCCTCAATTGCTGCCTCTCCAATTTTTACAAACGGCTCACTTCGCGTTAAAAGTGTATGTATTGTATATTCAATTGTGTTTGATCTTTTAACTTCAACTGCTAATAACTCCCTGCTTCTTGTTTGATATTCTTTTAAGCGATTTTCTCGCACAGGTAAAGTATTCAAATCCGGATTCAATTTATGTAAAGTGGTATACAACGCTACTCTTGTCACTTCTTGGAATGCTCTTTTCGCATCACGTTGCGGTTCATTAATCTCCTGCATTTTACTTAACCACATTTTTTGAGAAATATCTTTTAAAACCGTCACCGCATAAATTTCTCCTACTTGTTGCATTGTAAGCGGTTCATGTTTCTTCCCTTCACTATCCATATAAGATTCTAAAAAGTTATTAAATATCAGATATAAATCAGTAGCCGCCCCTTTCGATTCAAATATGCTTGACATATGGACCACCCCTAAAACGACTTATTTAAACATTTCTCCCTTTTAACACGTATAATCTCGAACCTATTTCCTTAAACCTATATTCTACTATCTTATTATCCTACCCAACCACACTCACATGCCCCTCTTTACGTATCCGTATCACCGTCGAAACAAACGTCTCAATTTTCGCCTCATGCGACACAATAATCGTCTGCTTCAACGGCATTCTCTCAAGGATCTCTCGCACTTTATCCAACTGTTCCGAGCTAAATCCATCTGTTGGCTCATCTAGTATCAACAACTCTTTCGTCTTAACCTCTTGAATCACCTCATGAATTACTTTATTCAACGCCAATCTATACGCCAGCGCAACCGACGTCCTCTCCCCTCCACTTAAATTAGCAAACGCCACTTCATACCCATTCTGCGTAATTACGGGGGAAAATCCATCATCAATCGTTGCATACACTTCAGAATCATCGATAAGTATCGAAAACCATTCTGCAAACACCTCGGCAAATGTCCTATGGATATGCGTCATGATATGCTTCTCAATGGTAAACGTCAACGGCAAAAAATACTCCTCTAACCAATTATACATCTCTTTTGTTCGTAGCAGCTTATTCTTCTCTTCCTGTAGCGCTTCAATAATCTCATCTAACTCTTTTTTTCGATTGACAAACGCCTCAACCATCGTCTGCAGCCGCACAATCCCCACTTCAATTTCTCTCTCTTGTAATGTAAGTTTCTGCACTTCCTCACGTAACCCCTTCATCTGCTCTGTCGTATCTTGTTTTAATTCTAACTGTGTAATCATTCCACCTAGTCTTTCCTCAATTTCTTGACTCTCTTTCTCTAGTATCCTTTGCTGTTCCTGTACTTGCCTCAACGTTTGTTCCAACTGTTGCTGTTGTAATAATAATGTATATATCTTCTGCAAATCATTAATCCTCCCCTGCCATTCTTCCACCGTTCCTTCTTTTTCGATAGCTTGCCATTGTTCCATTGCATAATTATTTTCCTGTGCTAATTGCCGTAACCCTTCCTGTCTTTCACTCATTGTTCTTTTCTTCTCCCGTAACTGCACAACCTCCGTTCGTATTCGTATCAACTGCTGTTCTTTCTCCAATATCAAATCCATCTTACGCCTAAATTCTTCTTTTTGTCCCACCATCAACTCCTTCTTGCTTTGCAAATCTTTCAATAATGTTTCCGCCATTCCCACTTTTTGTTGTTCTTGCATCACAATTTTATGTTTGTGCTCTTCCGAAACATCTTGATAACACATTGGACAATGATGCAACCCGATAACTTGTAATTGCACTTCTTTGGCCGCATCAAGCAACGTCTTATTTTTTGTCAACAACTCCAACGTTTTCTCAAGTAAATCCTCTATCTGTCTTGCTTTATCTTTCACTTCTTCTTTATCTGCAATCTGCTCAACCAGCTGTTCTCCCATTTCTTCTTTTTCTTCAAGCACACTAATTGCATCCAATAATATCTTCAGTTCCTGCTGTATCTCATTCATCCGTTGCTGTATCGTCTGCACTTTAAATTGCGCTTGTTGCCTACGTTGGATAAAATGATTTTTTTCAATCTCTGCTCGCCGCAATTCTTCATTCACTCCTAACAATTTCTTTCCTTCAGGCAGCTGTAACTGTTGTAATTGCAGCAGTATCTGCTCCCCCTGTTTTTTTAAAGTATCATTGTACCTTTTTTTCTCATCGAGCGACACGTCCAACATTTTTTTTCGCTCTACCAACTCTCGTCGCTGCGTTTGCGCCAGTTCTAACAATTCCTGATACTTCCTCTTTTCACCCAACACCCCACGCAACGAATCTAATTGTGGCATCAATTCATCTATCTCCTTTCGTTTCATCACCAGTTCTTCTCGTATCTGCAGCTCTTGACCAGCCAACGTATCCAGCGGTTCCACTTTGCTCTCCACACTTGCTATTTCCACTCTCATCTGCCGTAAATAAAATTGTATATTTTCTCGGATATTCTTATACTTGTCAATGTTAAACACTTTCCGTAATACATCTAAACGCACATCCGCACTCTCTTGCAGAATATATTTCATATCTTCTTGCGGCGTATAAACCGTAAACCGAAAAATATAATTTTTATTTTTGCTCACTAGTTCCTCAGGATATCCTAACAACCCCATCACTTCCGCTTTCAATTCCACTGGTGTTCCCTCTTTCTTCACCCCATTAATGATCACAAACCCCGCTACTTGCTTAATCACATCCTGCTCTTTCTTCAAATTCCTTTTAATAACCACTCGCTTTCCATCAATCGTCGCCTCTAACTCAACCGCTCCCTGCGTCATTCCTTTGCGCAATAACGCTTCCGCCGGCAAATCTGGTCTCATCGCTCCAAACAACGCAAATTCAATTGCTAATAATATAGAAGACTTTCCTGACCCAATATCCCCTGATAACATAATCGAACCTTCGGGAAACGTAATCGTTTCTTTGATATAAGATCGTATATTCGTTAACGTAAGGGAATGTAATTGCATAGTTTTTTTGTTCAAAGTATAATTTATATACTATTAGATGGCCCAAGCTATATATTAAATATTCCTATTTTCGATTCTTTGTCAATCAACTATAGTAAGTGACCTAAATAATTATACAACTGTCACTTACTATATTCCGAAGGACATAGCTATTTTGTATAATTATTTATGTCCTTCGCTATACTTAATCATTTTCTTCTCCTACCTCACACTTATAACCTGGTTGTTGCTACTATTGCGTAATTCCAACCAAAACATTTAAAAATAGCCCCTCGTAAAAATCTTCTCATGACTCAATATAATATAACTGTACCTCATGAAATAATCGCTGAAGAATTTTTCAGTTGTGAATCAGGTACTGCTTTTACCAGCTGTTTTGAAAATAATTGTACCCCTGCGTACATGCCTGAACTTCTTTGCTTTAAAATTCAAGCCCCTGCCCAATCCAATCTTTGGAATGGACAATTTTATACCACGGCTAGTCTGATGATAACTGGCCGAAGTCGAAAAGGCCTTCCTCTTGTTGCTTTTACTCATACCAAAAATCCTTTAAATAATGCTGCCAAAATAAATGAAACGATTGCCCTTGGCCTTGTAAATGGTGCCGGCATGCTTTCCAATCACGAATTTTATAAAATTCTTGAACAGCAAGATGACAAAACGGTGTTTGTTCTTGATTATAATACTTTATATGACTCTCCCCGAGGAGAAATTTCTCTCGCCACTGCCCTCTCTCACCCTTTTGTAATTCCTTTTTGCGGTGGACAAAAATATGCCGAACAATACTTAAAAAAATATAAACAAATTACACAACGGTATACTATTAATCTTACTTATGGTGACGATGCTTATCTTCGTCCTTTAGCCCGCTTACTTTATCTATCTATCGATGGTTCTTTTGATGGTTTAGCAAGTATTGAAAGTAGCAACAACCTTCTTGGTCTAAAAACAGATAGACTTTTTACTTCCCGTGAAAAATCAACTTCCAATTTACCTTTAGAAACACTCATTCAACTCGCCCAAAAGTATATCGCTCCTATTGTGCTTACACAATACGAAGCTGAATTACGTGACGCCTATGGCACTCAGCATGATGCTACAAATTATTCTGCTGACTTTCCTCCTCCCTTACCTTCTCGCGTATTACCTCCTCCTTCTAACTCTCCACCTACTCCTCCACTTAGTTCTTCTCGTGATCTTGCTCAACGTGATTCCCGCCCTCCCATTCCTAACGCTTTAACCACTCCTGGTCACTTAAGCACTCTTCATCGAATAGTTCCTCAGGGAAGACCTACAACAACTCTTCAATCAATAACCTCTTTCGGATCAGAAGAGAAAAAGAAAAGCTGGAAATAATTAATCAAAAGTAAAAATAGATTCTCATCCCTTCTCAAATATACCTATTCATATAGAACAATCTTATTAAATAACACAAAAACCATTTTTAAGTATGGACATTCGTGAAATTCCCACCACTCAATTGCGCGGCTCAACCATTGGTTTTTTTGCCCCCATGAACGGCGGCAAAACCGAAGGCATGATTCAAGAATTAAAACGTGCTGCGTATTATAACCTTCATCCTTTTGCCTATAATCATCAGCGCAACACCCGCGAAGTCGATACCATTGTCATTGACGGTAAAGAATCTTATCCTGCCACCTCTGTAAAAGATATACCTCACTTACAGCAAGATCTCGAACAAAAGATCAAACATCTTCGTATTCAATACCATACAAGCGAAATTGAAAAAATATCAGCTCTCACTCCATCTAAAACTCATCCTCCTGCCGGAATCAAAAATTTAAACGAAATCGTCGTCGGCATCGACGAAATTAATCTATTCTGTTTAACAGAAACGGAAACCAAAGATACAATTCAATTTATGGATTGGTGCCGTGAACAAAATATGGTATTGTTCATTGCCGGTCTGCTCTACGACTTCCGTCATCGTCCTTTTGGTTCTGTGCACGCTCTTCTTCCCTACGTTGACATCAAAGAAGAAAAAAAACCTGCCTGTATGGCTATCCGTGCCGATGGCGAAAAATGTGTTGATACTGCCAAACACACTCAACGCGTCTGGTCTACTGAATTTGCCAAAGAATTAGGGTTAGATTTCTTAATCGACTCCAACAATTTCAATTACGTCAATAAACACAAAGAAAAAAATCTCAACCAATACATCGCCGCCCCTTATTTTGATCAAACCGTTCGTATCGAAGCCGAACGCGACAAAAAAATAGATTATTTGCCCGTCTGCACCGCCTGTGCTCGCTTACCCTACCGCAGCGAAACATTTACAGTATACAATCAAATCATCCAACATCTCTCACCTTCCTTAACTGATAACCGCCTCACGCAACACATCCTCGCATTCCTCGCCGAAGAAAAGTGGGTAACCCGCGAAAAAAAGAAACCTCTCGCCACCACATTTTATCATAACTCTTTAGGTAGCTTTTCTCCTAAAAAGTAACCGTTAAACACACTCATTAAATCATTCTCCTATTAATAATTTCCCCCCCAAATCACCCATCCAAACCTTTAAATACCTCTCTCTATTTAATAACCAAAAAGAGGTGGTATCTATGTGGAATCTTGTTGGAAAAGCAATGGACCCTGCATTTATGGCGGGTTATTCAGTAATGGCTTTATTTGTAATGGTAATATTAATGTTTGCCGTAGTACTCGCATTTTATATTTATTTCTCTTTAGCGTTAAAAACCATCGCTACTAAATTAAATCATCCTAATCCTTGGATGGCCTGGATTCCAATTGTTAACGGTGCTTTAATGTTACAACTCGGTGGCTTTCATTGGGCATGGATTTTTCTCGGGTTCTTACCTTTACTATCCCTTCCCTTCTACTTTAGTAGCGCAATGACTTTCATGGTACTTGCATTTATCACATCTGTACCGCTAATGGTGCTATACATTAAATCTTGGTGGCATATCTGTGAACAACGCGGGTATCCTGGCTGGTTAAGTTTGATTTATATTGGTACATTTATTCCAATGCTGAACTACCTTGTCTATATTGTGTTACTCGTTCTCATTGGTTTCCTTGCTTGGCATGATCTTCCTTCAAAAACAACATCGCGCACAAGTGTATCTTCTACGCCAGCAAATAAATCAACATCAAAAGTAACTCAAAAAGTCGCAGTTAAAAAATCAAAACCAAAAAAGAAATAATTTTTTATTTTATTATAATCTATTATTAGAATCTAATTACAACCCATGTCCAAAATAAAAGACATCAACGCAAGAAGAATTCTCGATAGCCGTGGCAATCCAACCATCGAAGTAACCGTCACAACCACGACAGCATCAGGTACCGCTTCCGTTCCTTCTGGCGCCTCAACTGGAATCCATGAAGCGCTCGAACTCCGCGACAACACCAAATCCTATCACGGCAAAGACGTTCGAAAAGCCATCAACAACATAAATAAAATAATCAAACCAAAACTCAAAAATCAAGACGTAACCAACCAAGCTCACATCGACCAACTGATGCTCAATCTCGAAGGCACAGAAAATAAATCTAAACTTGGCGCCAATGCCACTTTAGCCGTATCTTTAGCCTGCGCCAAAGCCGCTGCCAATTCCCAACACAAACCGCTCTACATCTACCTCCACCAATTAATCAAACAAAAAATCAACATCCTCACCCCTTTTGAACTGCCTCATCCATTCATGAATGTAATCAATGGCGGCAAGCACGCCGGAGGAAAATTAGCCATCCAAGAATTCATGATTGTTCCCTGTGGTAAAACATTTTCCGAATCCATCCAAATGGGTAGTGAATTGTATCACACTTTAAAACAACTCCTAAAACAACAATACGGTCCAGCTGCAATTAACATCGGCGATGAAGGCGGCTTCGCTCCTCCTCTCACCACCGTAGAACAAGCCCTCGACATCCTCCTCTCAGCCATCAAACAGTCCGGCTACGAAAAAAAAATCTTCCTCGCCATCGATTGCGCCGCATCCGAATTCTATAACACCAAAACAAAAATCTATCACTTCAACAACAAATCGTACACTTCAGCCAAACTCCTCACTTACTACCTCAACCTCATCAAAAAATACCCTCAATTGATTTCCATCGAAGATCCATTTCACCAAGAAGACTTCCACTCCTTCGCTCAATTAAATCAACTCGCCAAACATATTCAAATTGTGGGAGATGATCTGACTGTAACCAATCTTGAACGTTTGCACCAATCTATCCAATCCAAAAGTTGCTCCTGCTTACTCTTAAAACTCAACCAGATTGGCACTCTTACCGAAGCCCTTCACGCTGCCGCCGCTTCTTATAACGCCGGCTGGCACGTCATGGTCTCCCATCGCTCGGGTGAAACCAATGACACATTCATCGCCGATCTTGCCGTCGCTTTAGGCTGCGGTCAAATCAAAGCCGGTGCTCCTTGTCGAGGCGAACGAGTGGCTAAGTATAATAGGTTGTTGGAAATTGAAGAGGAATTATTACTACAGAAAAAGAAAACAAAAGTAATCACTAAAAAGTAACAATAAAACCAAAAGATTTATAACTAGCAACCTAAAATAAGAGATAATGAGCGATTATTATATTCAAGACAAATCTCGTTTGCAAAGTAAACCAAAAGCAACAATAGCCAATTATGTCGAATCAAACGGCATTCTTGTGCCCCGTCGTTTTACCTCTCTTGCACAAGCCCGTGCATCCAACCTACCTTTCCTTGCTCGCAGCGAACATCCTCAAGAATATGATGGTGCATCAGGAGTATTAGAAAGCTATTCTCACAAAGATCTTCAACAAATTTCTCCAGAACAAGAACTAATAGATAAATGCGAAGAGATAACAAAAGAAAGTGGATTGAGTAACATCGCTCAATATTGTGCTCTCACAAATACACCTGAACAAGAATTTCGCAGCGCTATTTCATATTCATTCTGGGAACTGTTACCTGGTTACAATCAAACAATCATCGCAGACTCCGCCATTCCCGGGCGTTATCATATCATGACAAAAGATAAGTCTAGTTTTATGAATTACACGATTGTAGAAAATGAAAAAATAATCACAAATCAAATTTATCCCCTCACCGAAAAATTAAAAGAGAATCTGCCAATTCTACTCAATACATACGAAACAATTCGCAATCTCTCTCACTTTAATCCAACCCATTGCCCTATCATGGAAATACAAACAGTAGGAAATAAAAATTACTTTTTACAATATCATCGTACTCGTGATTTCCAACCAAACACATTTACTCTTGATCGTCCTGCCAACGCTGATGAATCAAAAGCGTTATTTGTTCGCGGCGCAACCCCTCCCCAAGGTCTCACTGTTGATGTGACTCTTGTCTATGCAATGTTAGAACGCTTTCCCTATGAACAAGCAGAAAAAGAATTTAGTAATTTTAAACTTCCTACAACTGACCACGCATCATTTGATCAGCATTATTACAAATTATTCGCTGAACTCCTGCTTCCCAAAAGAAAAGTTCAGATCAATCATAATTCTTTGGATGGTGAGTTTGCTGATGCTGTAAACGGTCATGATACTCGTTCAAAACTCTTCAAACCAGAAATCTCTCTCGTTCAATGGCCCATTATATATAACCAAAACGAACTAATGGAAAAAAAGAATAAAGCATTACAAACTGGCGAAGACCAAAAAATAAAAATCCATGTCATCTCTGATGGCACAACAGCGTATGTGCAACGAGTCTAACTCACAAAATTCCAACCTTCCCCTCCACAACCTAACAAAAATCAAATATTTTTGGGAGGTTCCGGAAACTCCAAAAGTTTCCGTTACCTTTTTAACTCCTTTCTCATTCACTAAACTAAATGAACGAATCCGCCTTCCTCATCTTCTGTGCCCAGCAACACTACGCTGAATCAGACATCAACCTCTTCAAAAAAGCATTAGACCTAACAAAACAATATCTCAGTCAAAGCTCCCGCCTCTCCGGCGATACTCAATACGACCATAACCTCCGCGTCGCCATCATTTTAGCTGAAAACAAACCCGCCGCTGAAATCATCATCACTGGTATCTTACAAGGCATTCTTAATTTTCAAACCCAAAAACAACTCGAAACCGTCTTCAGCCTTGAAATCGTCCATCTTCTTCAAGAACTTCAACAACTTAAAACCCTTAAAGTAAAAAATAAACAGCTCGACCCCGAAGCCGTACGTAAAATCATCCTTACCACCTTACATGATATCCGCGTCATCATCATTAAACTTGCCTCCAAACTCGATAATCTTCAAACCCTTCATCTTCTTCCTGAGACTGAACAAAAACGCATCGCCGAAGAAGTTCTTGAGATTTACGCACCCTTAGCGTACCGCTTAGGTATGGAAAAATTACGTGTCCAATTGGAAGATAGCGCATTTAAGTTGCTCAATCCGCAAAAATATCAAGAAATCACCACCTTTCTTGAATCATCCAAAGAACAACGGGACAAAGATATCACCAAAACAATTGAAGAAATTAAAACTCTCGCCATCGGTAAACTCAACCTGCTCAAAATCAAAGGTCGTTCCAAACACTTATATAGTATATATAAAAAAATACGTGATCGTGGTGTCAAACTCAACGAACAATATGATCTGTTAGGCATCCGCATCCTCGTTGAAACTGAAAAAGAATGTTATACCCTTCTTGGCCTTCTTCACGAACACTTCGAACCAATTGAAGATCGTCTTAAAGATTACATCGCTAACCCCAAACCAAATTTATACCGCTCTATTCATACTGGATTAAGAACCCACGAAAATCGCATCCTTGAAGTTCAAATTCGCACTCCTGAGATGGATGAATTTGCTGAAGAAGGTGTCGCTGCCCACTGGCGTTATAAAAAAGTCAAAGCAAACGAACTCTTTGAAAAGAAAACCGCTTGGCTTCGCAGCTTGTTAGACTTAGAAAAAGAAGGTTTCATGGAAACCATCAAAGTAGACTTATTTAGCGACCAAATACAATGTTATACTCCTAAAGGTGATGTTAAAGAACTCAATAAAGGTGCCACGTTATTAGATTTTGCCTACCATATTCATCAAGATATAGGAGACCATTGCGTTGGTGGTCATGTCAACGGCAAATTTGTTCCCTTAAAACACACCCTTAATTCCGGTGACGTTGTTGAAATCTTAACCAACAAAAGTCAGCGCCCCAGAAGAACTTGGCTCAAATTCGTCAACTCACCAAGAGCCAAACAAAAAATTCGTAAATCTTTAAAAGCACACGAACAACTCCCTGCGTTTCATTATCGTGCGTTAAAACCCGTTATAAGCGAAGAAGAAAGCACACTTGTCACCTCTGAAGAATTCCCTCAAGCTGCCTGTCAAATAGCCAAATGTTGTTTACCCATCCCTGATGAATTAATAACTGGCATCGCCACCAAACGCCGTGTCATCTCCGTACACAAACAAGACTGCCGTTTAGCGCTCAAAGAACAAGAAAGATGGGTTGATGTCCAATGGAAAGACACATTTAACCAAAAAATCCGCTTCTCCATTGACGCCGATGAACGCAGCGGTTTACTTGCTGACCTCTTGCATACAATAGCCTCTGCTGGATTTGAAGTCAAAGAAGCCAAAGCCAAACTTCTGGGACCCAATCGCGCCGAATGTTCTTTTGCCGTCATTCCTCGCGACCTCGCTCAAGTAATCGAAATGATAAAACGCCTCAAAAAAGTTCGAGGAATTAGAAGAATATACTTTGAATAGGCTACTTTTTTCTCAAAAACATACTTTCCCCCAGAATTGATTTGATATTATTAAAAAATTAAAAACGCTGGTAGTTACAAGTTTCCCTATAACTACCATCTATAATCTTATTTCTTCTTAGCTGCTTTTTTCTTTGCCATGAATCCTCACCTCATTTTTTGATTGAATATGAAAAACATTTCTTTGATTTTTCAAATCTTTTTCAATTTTGATTGATGAAAGTCTTCTCGACGATAAACACCAATCATATAAAAAGAGAATCCTTTTGAGAATATAAATGTTTCGGATTTTAACATTTTCAAAAAATAATAAAAATTTTCAAAAAATAAAAATAAAAACACAAATTGCTTTTTGCCAAGTTATCTATTCTTCATGCAATTAATTTAATCATGCACAAAATCATATAGTACTCCAACTGAATAATTCAGTATCAAACGGTTGGAGTACTATTCAAAAGTCCAAGTGTAAATTTTAATAAACAACTTGGACTTTTATAGCTTTTGGCATGCTAAATTTTATGAGATAAACTTTATCATATCAATCATCCGACAACTATACCCCCACTCATTATCATACCATGCCACAATCTTCAACACTCGCTTATCGACGACTTTGGTTAATTTGGAATCAAATATCGCCGAATGAGGATTATGGATAATATCTGATGAAACTAACTCACCTTCAGAATATTCTATTACTTGTTTATATTTTCCTAAAGCCTCGCGCTTAAACAACATATTAATCTCCTCGGGCGTCACATCTTTTTCCATCTCAATCGTAAAATCTGTAATACTCCCATCCGCAACCGGCACCCTCAGCGCAAATCCTCTAATTCGTCCGCGCAGCGCCGGAATCGCTTCAATCGTCGCAATATCAGCACCAGACGACGTTGGCACAATATTCAATCCCGCCGTTCTCCCTCGTCGTAAATCTGTATGTGGCCCATCCACAATATTCTGATCAGCTGTAAACGCATGCACCGTTGTAAAAAAACATCGCTTGATGCCTATATGATCTTGCAGCACTTTTAACACCGGCGCAACACAATTAGTGGTACATGACGCATTAGACACAACATGATGTCTTTTCCGATCATACGTTTTCTCATTCACTCCATACACTAACGTCGTCGTATCAATCGGACACACATTTTCATCACATTTGCACGGCGCAGATACCAATACTTTTCGTGCCCCCCCGCTCAAATGCAACGCCGCATCCTGTGGCTTGGTAAATCTCCCTGTACTTTCAACAACAACATCAATCTTCAACTTCTTCCACGGCAGCTTCGTTGGATCTTTCTCCGCTAACACTCGCACTTTCTTCTTCCCAATAATAATATGCTCAGAATCATAAGTTACAACTTCCTCAAATCGCCCATGCACTGAATCATATTGTAATAAATGCGCAAGCGTCTTCGTATCCGTCAGATCATTCACGGCAACGATATTAATCTTCTTATCCGACCATCCCGCTC
>Ga0209515_10001974_pt1 | contig 32529 bp, 39 predicted proteins | sample Subgroupgradi54m_FD_187454 | JGI IMG/M metagenome (GOLD analysis project Ga0209515, IMG submission 187454) | Subsurface groundwater microbial communities from S. Glens Falls, New York, USA - GMW60B uncontaminated upgradient, 5.4 m (SPAdes)... ... | reverse complement strand
CGTGCCGGCTACCGCGACGGCTACCACCCTGTCGACCGTAGCAGTGATCTCGGTTTTCGGTTGGCGCTGCCCGCTTCCCAGGACTCATAAATTACACTTTGTCCTTTTGCTCTTTTACCCTTTCTTAACCCCCGGAGGGGGTCGTATTTTTTCTAATTTTTGAAATGGAAACACCTCAAAAGTTAAAAATCCATTGATCCTTTTATTTTTGCGAGTACACTTTTCCTCCGGCATCAATGCCTCATTTGATTTTTTTCGCAACTTTTGTATACAGAGAAACGAAAAAAGACCATGTCTCCAGATCCTTATTCAATGACTGTGTTGGGTCCTTCTCATTTTTTAAAATGCCCATGGAAAGATGATCAGAACAAAACGACGACACAGATGATTATCTATCCTCCTGAGTCTGATTTTAAAAAAGGAAACTTTTTATTTCGTATCAGCAAGGCCCCTGTTGTAGACGATACCCCTTGGTCTTTTTTCCCGGACTATAACCGTTATGTTCTTGTGCTGGAAGGTAAGGGGATAAAACTCGATCATGGTCCTCATGGCAAGGCAGAGCTAACGCGATACTCTAAAGCCCATGAGTTTGAGGGGGAATGGGAAACACGGCCCACACTTCTCCAAGGTCCCATCGTTGATTTTAATGTGATGGTCGCTCGTGGGTTAACAGAGGCAGCGATCGATGTTTATAGAGTGGAAAAACACACAAAGATACCTTGTTCTTTGGTGGCCCCTTTTCACTTTTTTTATTGTGCTGAAGGACGTGTTCAAGCCGCGCTCATCGGCACCAGTAAAACCAACAATATTTCAAAAGGAAAGGCCATTTTTCTTGAGGCGCAAGATTATAGCCCTGATGAGACGTGTGCTTGGTTCAGTTTGACATCGTTCTCCGAATCCTCCGTTGTGATCGGTGTGGGGATTTTTTATTCCACTTGAATGACTCAAAACTCACTTTTACTTCGGAGAAAGCATCGTCTTTGGATCGAGGAGTTTTTCGATCTGATCTTCCGGCAAAATCTTTTCGGCCTTTAAGAGTTCGCGGATGGTCTTGTTTTCTTTATAAGCTTTTTTGGCAAGGGCCGCGGCCTTGTCGTAGCCGATGACCTTGTTGAGGTTGGTCACGAGCATCAGGCTTTTTTCGACCAGTTCTTCGCAACGCTCCTGGTTGGCCTCAATACCCTTAATGCATTTGTCCGCCAGCATTTTTGAACCATTTGCCAGCAGGTCGATCGATTCAAAAAGATTACCGGCGATTACGGGCATCATGACGTTGAGTTCAAAATTTCCGTGCTGGCCCCCGATCTGGACGGCGAGGTCATTGCCCTGGACTTGGGCCGAGATCTGCATGACGGATTCGGGGATGACCGGATTGACCTTGCCGGGCATGATCGAGGAACCCGGCTGAAGTTCAGGGAGTAAAATTTCTCCGATTCCGCAACGAGGTCCCGAAGAGAGCCAGCGGATGTCGTTGGCAATCTTCATCAGAGAGACCGCGATGGTCTTGAGGGCTCCGCTGGCAAAGACACAGGCGTCCTTGGCGGCCTGGGCCTCGAAGTGGCTTTTGGCTTCAAAAAATTTGAGACCTGTTTTTTGCGAAAGATGCTCGCAAACCTTGGCGGCAAATTGAGGATGAGTGTTGATTCCTGTACCGACGGCGGTGCCACCAATGGCGAGTTCTTTAAATTCTTCCAGGGCCTGATCAAGGCGCGAGATGCCGTGGGTGATCTGGGAGGCATAACCCGAAAACTCCTGACCGAGGGTGACGGGAGTCGCGTCTTGAAGATGGGTCCTTCCGATTTTGATTACGTCTTTAAATTCCTCTGATTTTTTCAAAAGAGATTTCTCGAGGTCTTTCAAAGCGGGAGCCAATCCCTTCGCAATCCCCAGGGCCGCTCCCACATGGATGGCAGTGGGGATGACGTCGTTTGAGGATTGTCCCATGTTGACATGATCGTTGGGATGGACGGGGGACTTTGTCCCTGTCTTACCTCCCAAACTTGGGTTGCAAAGATTGGCAATCACTTCATTGGCATTCATGTTGGTCGAGGTACCCGAACCCGTCTGATAAATATCTAAAATAAAATGTTGATCGTGTTTACCTTCGGCCACTTCAAGGGCCTTGGTCGCAATGACCTTGGCGAGTTTGCCTTCTAGTTTCCCCAGTTGTTCATTGGAGAGGGCAGCGGCCCATTTGATGAGGGAGAGGGCTTCGATGAATCTTCGATCAAATCGACGATGAGAAATTCGAAAATTTTCAACAGCCCTTTGAGTGGAGGCGCCGTAGAGAAATTCGTCCGAGATTTTGACTTCACCCATGGAATCGCTTTCGATTCGAAAACCCATACCGGCTTCTCCTTTTCAAAGGTTATTGATGCCGCTCTTACCCCAGCCCGTTTCTGGACGCAAGTCTTGTAAGAGGAGGGCGGTGGGTTATATTATGGAGGAGGTGTTTTAAAGATGACGGCTTCAACCGATTTATTACACGTGCCTGGAAGACGCCAACGACGGCCTTGGTCCCATTCCCAGGTTTGTCTATCGATAGTCTGTACATTGACAGGCAAAAGATGACTCAAACTTTGACGACTCAGACTTTGTTGTGGGGGCGCAGTCGAGGGGCCGGCTTTATATTGACTCGTGTCGGAGATAAGAACCGCAAGTTTTGAGTAGCGAGCAATGGCATCCAGATGTTCCTTCTCCCTTTGGATAATGTAGGCTTCCCGTGCAGCCTGCCATCGGCTATCTGTTGTAAAAGAAAAAAAATTTCCCAACGAACATTTTCTCAAAAGTTTTTCAGCATAACTAAGGGGAGTTTCTGACAAATCAGAGAGGACCATATTAGAGATGACCAAGTCGGCCCTATTGTAAACGTCTAAAAATGAAAATGGAGAGCTCCCGGTCAAAAGGGGAACTTCGGTGAGTCTCGGTAATTTTTCAAAGGCTTCTTCAGGATTTTTTTCGGACTCAAACAGTCTTTCGACAGCACGGACGTACTGAAAACCAACCCCTGTGATATCCATGACAGACAGGTCAATATGGGAAAATAATCCCCGGTCGAGTTTTAGTCTTGCCTTTTCCAGGGCCTCTTGATTGGTGTCAATGAAGATGACGTTCTTGAAGTCTCTCGCGAGAGGGGCCAAATCAAAACCAAATCGCGCGGCTCCAAAGACAACGACAGTTTCCTTCTGCCCTAATTTTCTAAGGACATTCGTTATGAGAGAATTCACACGAGCTTGATGAGTCGAAGAGGAATTTACCCGGGCAGATTTAAAATTTTTTAAGCAACCCATCTCCATGTAAAGTCTCTCATCCATCTCGCCGTCGAAGGCCCAATGGGGCTCTTCTTCTTGCGGAAGTGGCAATGGATGTTTCTCAATCTCATTAGCAACGGCGATGGTTTTCCTTGCACTGACAGGTCGGATAAAGGAAAGACCCACGGCCAGCTCGATAATGGCCCTCGACTGGCCAAAGACGATGTTGTGATCTTTCAAAAGCCTTCGCAGTTTGTCCAGAGTCCCGGGCTTGAGAGTTCCTCCCTTCAAGACACCTTCCTCCAAGACACCTTTTTCGATGATGGGGATAGCCCACCTGGCAAGGGCCTCCAATCGACTTGGCGCAAGAATCGTTCCTCCCTCACGGGCACCAAAAGGGAAGGAGACTCTTGGGATAGGCATGTTGTTATTCATAGGTATCTTTTGGACACTTCTTGGTCAGTCTTCGGCATTATTCCTGTCTTGTTGCGGATTATTTTTTGATGAGAATGAAATTAGAAAGGGCCCTCTCCGGCATTTCCGGAAATTTTTTTTCGCAAAAGTTGATTTGGATTTGCATCGTGTCATGTCCTTGAAAGTCTTTGGGGATGGTTCCCGAGAGGGAACGCGCCTCTTCACGATTTTTGAGAAGGAGGCAGTCTTTATTTTTTTCAGAAATCCGGATTTTCCCCACTTCCTTGTCGCCTTTTATCAATAATCCCTCGGGTCGAATCCCGATGGGATAATCGGTAATGCGCCCCAGTACCATGTGAGCCGTCTCTCCGGGATGATACACGTCATAGTTGGTGCGCAGGAGGATGAGTTTGTTATGACCACCCAAATTTTGATCGACCTTGGCACTTGTCTCGTCCCAAAAACGACTGGGCCCGACGTCGATGTGGATTCCCTTGCCATGATAATAGCCGGCGCCACAACAATGAAGACTGCGGGCAAACTCCCAGAGCCCCCTTCCCTTTACCCCTTCGATAGCGATATCGGCGGCCATGCCTTCAAGGTGCAGGCTCGTCTTGGCTGCCAGACGGCCATTTTTTCTCAACCCATCATTATATTCAGGGCTTCGATAACCTGAAACAATCTTGATGATGCCGCCTCCGAGGTGGTCTTGAAGATAATCGAGCAAGGAAATGAGACGGAGAGAGATAGTCTCGGAAGAATTTTTGGGGAGGTCGAAAATCTGATTAATCAGGAGGAGCTTGTCCTGAGGGTAAGTCCCATCCAACTGACGATAAGGAATAGTAGCTTTCTGACCTGTTTTGGCATTCAAAAGATGGATATTCCCATCGCCGGAAAAGAAGAAACGATCGGCGGATTGAGCTCCCAATGAGGTCGTTATGAAAAAGGTGAGCAAGAAGGCGGCAATTTTTGACTTGATTTGCATGGGAGTTTGCTGATTAGCAGAATCGAGACCCAATGACAACGCAAACACTTGAGAAATTAATCAAGATTCTCCAAAAAGAAATCAAGCAATGGAAGGTCCCGGTGGTAGGTGTTATTGCCGAAGAGGCCGCGGATCGTCCGTTTGAGGTTTTGATCAGCACGATTCTCTCTCTCCGCACCAAGGATGCAGTGACGGAGGCCGCTTCCAGACGTCTCTTCCAAAGGGCAGCAACTCCCCCGTCCATTTTGGCCCTTTCTATTCCTGAGATTGAAAAACTCATCTATCCCGTCGGTTTTTATCATACCAAGGCCAAAAATTTAAAAGAAACCTGCCGGATCCTTTTGGAAAAATATGGAGGGAAGGTGCCACGAGATCTCGACAAACTCCTCGAACTTCCAGGCGTTGGTCGCAAGACAGCCAATCTCGTTTTGACCGTAGGTTATGATGATTACGGTATTTGCGTCGACACCCATGTGCATCGCATCACCAATATCTGGGGTTATGTGAAGACAAAGACACCGGAAGAAACAGAAATGGCCCTTCGGAAAAAATTACCCAAAAAATATTGGAAGACCTACAACGATCTCCTCGTCACCTTTGGCCAAAATCTTTGTGTGCCTGTCTCGCCGTGGTGCAGCCGGTGTCCTCTTCAATCCTATTGTCCGCGAATTTCTGTCAAACGATCGAGGTAGATGACACTTTCAAATACTGACCGATCCTCTTCAAACCCTCCCGGATGTTTTCGAGGGAGGTGGCATAAGAGAATCGGATGAAACCCTCGCCCCCGGAGCCAAAATCAATACCAGGCGTGACCCCCACCTCTGTTTTTTCGAGGAGGTCGAAGGCAAATTTGTAGGAGTTCTTGGTAAATTTTTTGGCATTGGCAAAGATATAGAAGGCGCCGGTGGGTTCGACAGCGACACCGAAGCCCAAGTCCTTCAGTCCTTTGAGCATCACCTGTCGACGTTCATTAAAGATGTGTCTTGTCTTTTGTAAATAAGCCTCCCCCTCCTTGAGAGCCGCAATCCCTGCCTTCTGCACAAAGGAATTAGCCGAGATAAAAAGATTTTGGTGAAGGATCTGCAAGGTGCGGATGAAGGGCTTGGGGGCAATGAGGTAGCCCAGTCGATAACCTGTCATCGCGTAAGCCTTGGAAAATCCATTGATGACGAAGGCGTGTTTTGTAAATTCAAGTATGGAGTGTTCCTGGCCTTTATAAACAAGGCCATGATAGATTTCATCCGAGACAATCCAGCGATTACGACCCGTCAGCGAGGCGATTTCTTCCATCACCTCCCGTGAGATAAGCGTGCCGGTGGGATTGGAAGGAGAATTGATCAAGATGGCCCTTGTTTTGTGACTTATTTTTTTTCGGATGGCTTCGGGACAATATTGAAAACCATTTTCTTCCAGGACACGCACGTAGACGGGCTTGCCCTTTAAGAATTCAACAAAGGCGGGATAGCAAGGGTAGTGGGGATTTGAAAAAATAACCTCATCACCCGCCGCCAGAAGAACAGAAAAAGCGAGGAGAAAGGCCGGAGAGCTTCCCCCCGTGACAATGATTTGCTCCGGATCGACACGGACTCCGTATTTTTGATCATAACGACGACTGATTTCCTGGCGCAGCTCGATCAATCCCTGGCTGTGGGTATATTTGGTAAATTGATCTTCCAGGGCCTGAAGACAGGCCTTTTGCACGACTTCGGGAGGGAAGAGATCTGGCTCTCCCAGCGAAAAAGAAATCACAGACCGCCCGGCGACACGCCGTTTTTCGAGGGCCTCCAGGATATCCATCGCCAGGAAGGATTTTATTTTTTTAATGTGTTTGGGAATCATCTTCTTTGCAAACCAGGGAGAGTTCTGCCATCTTGACAGGTAAAAGGAAATGATTAATTTTAGACCGCTTTTTGAAAGGTTATGGAGAAGAAATGCCGATTTACGAATATCAATGTCTGGACTGTCACAAAGATCATGAAATCATCCAGAAAATTAGCGACAAGCCGCTAAAAAAATGCCCTTCGTGTGGTGGAAAAATAAAAAAGAAGCTTTCCCTCTCCGGTTTTCAACTCAAGGGGGGAGGCTGGTACAAAGATGGTTATTCTTCGGTGACTCCTCAACCTGAAAAGTCAGAGAAGAAGTCAGAAAAGAAGGCAGAGCCTGCGAAGACCAAGACCCCTCCCACTTCAGCCAAATCTTGACGATTTTATTCTGATGTGGTTGATCACCCCTTGGCTGGCGCGGTTTTCAAATTCTAAGGAGTTTTTATGCCCTACGTGATTAATCAGGAATGTCTCGGTGAACAGTATGCCGATTGTGTCGATGTCTGCCCGGTCAATTGTATTTATCCTGGAGACTACAAGGGTGAAAAGTTTATGGTCATCGATCCGGATATCTGCATTGATTGCGGAGCTTGTCTGCCTGAGTGTCCTGTTGAGGCCATTGTTGCTTCCGTGGATGACGCCCCTGAGTGGGGCAAGGTCAATGCGGAGCTATCACCTCTCTTCAAGAATAATCCACCCGTGACACCGCGACAACCCAATGAACCAGCGCGCAAGACACATCCGAATCCAGGTTTGAAACCATAGTAGTGGACCCACTATCCATTTCTTTTGATCTGCGCTATCCTTGGCCTATGCCTTCTCCTCAACAACAGAAGTATGTCTGGCAATACTTCATGGATGACGAAGGCCATTTTTGGCACGAAGGGGTGGAGATGGACGACCCCGGAACTCTTCGGTCCTTTATGTCAACGATGGAGCTTCTTCCCAATGGACGCTTTAAAGTCCTTTGTCAGGGAGAGGAGTGTCATGTGGTTGTGCAGGATGTTCCTTATGTGGTCAAAGGCGTCCATTTTTTTGCCGATCACATTGAGCTCCTCTTCCCTGGAGGTTACAAAGAGGCTCTCAACCCATCGACACTCTTCGTGGGGCCCCTCAATGTCTTGTATTGCAAAATACGTGATGGGGAATTTACGGCCCGCTTTAATCGAAGTACGTATTTGGAAATAGCCAAAAAAATTCAGTTTGACCCTCGGGAAAAATCTTTTTATCTACGAATTAATAATCAAGATTACACAATAGTCGGGACAGGGTAAAAAATGGCAACGACACCTAATCGCATGCAAATTTACTGGAAGGAAGTCGTCCCTTTTCTCCGACAACAATGGCCACGTCTGACCGACGTCGATCTTGAAGAGATTGATGGCGAGTATGACCGTCTTATTTCAAAAATAAAAGAGCTCTACGACGGTCGTGTTGAAATCATGCAAGAGGCGGCGACTAAGGGGAAGGTCCAGAGGTTCCTGAACGATCTCGAGTCACGAGCTTCTTGATCCACCACAGGGGTCCGATAATCAGATAAATCGGATTTTTAAAGAAGGCGGGTTTGTTTCCCTCAAAGACATGTCCAATAAATTGGAATATCCATCCCACAATAAAAAGACCAACCCCCCACCGCCAGTTGAAGAAGACAATGACCAGTGAAATGACAATGAGAGGGATACCCACCGTATGGAGGACCCGATTGACCGGGTGCTGGTGTTTTGTGCGATAAACTTCGAGAAATGATTTAGAATTCTCTGGCACAGTGTGTTAAACTATCAAAATAAACATGAAATGGCAAAAAATAATATCAAAAGAGGCAACTCAAGGGACTAGTCAGGACGAGAATATAAATTAAGGAGAGGTGTCAGTTCATGGGCTTTTTGACGACATTACCGACTGAGTTTTCTGTGGAATTAGCCACGATTCTGCAACGCCTTTCTGGGACACCTGCCTCATCGCCCACAACCGATAAACCTCCGGAATCACAGACACAAATGGTCTTGGTCGGGGGGAATAATTCCCATCTTATCTGGCGGGGAGATCAGCCTTTTGTCAGGGTCAGGTTTTTGGATAAGGGACATTGGGTGGAGATGCTGGTGCATGCCGACCCTGTCCAAGCCATTGGTTTTGACCTCCATAATCCTCATAACGACTGGCAAGTCGTCGAAATGGCCCGATGTGTTGACCCCCTCAAGCGTCGTTTGGGGCAGGCCGCCCTTATTTACCTTATCCATCATCGGCCCAAAGATATTGCCATTGCGATTAACCAGGCCCGGGAGTCTTTAACCCTTGGCGAGAGACAGGAGCTCGATCGGACAATCGCCGTGTTAGTGAGGACAGAAGTGGAACATAGAAAGGGTGATCCGGAATCACGACAGGCCTTTGTGACGTGTATTTCCGACCCTCACCTCCAGAGAAATCTGGTGGCGGCTTCTCTCGGCACAGAAGCGCCTCCGCGGTTGTCCTCTTCGACAGGACATAAAATCGTGTTTCAAGGAGACAACGCAACGAGCTCAGTCCCAGGTGCCTCGTTGCCTGCGACGTCACCCGGTCTATCAGTCATCTCCGAGTCTTTTCACACTCCTTTTTTAGTTTCTGCAAGTGCTCATGGCATCAGAGGGGGCGATTCAGGAGAACGACCGACGAGTCATTCTTGTGAAAGAGTGATTCCTCTTTCATTGTCGGATTGGGAAACGCTCAGGACAGCGAGGTCTGTTGAAGATCTTGCCACTCCCGTTGGGCAGCAATTGACTCAGTTTGTTTCTCTCCTTCCCATCACGAACCACTCTGCCGAAGGTTTATCCGAGGGTATTACGGAGCGACCTCCACACCGCGAGGCGATACGAACTGAAATCATTGTCTCTCTCCTGCAAGGTATTGCCTTGTTGGGAAGTACAGATGTCGCCAGAATCCAACCATCGACTCTTCGAGAGTCCTCTTCACACGAGACTTCACGCTCGCTCAAAATTAATTTCAATCCGGAGAGGCAAGGTCTTGAGATCACCCTTCAAAGAAGTAGAGTTTCAAGATCCATCGAAGATGCGAATAGTGTTCTCACAGGTGATGAAGATGGCGAAGACGGTCCCTTATCACCTCTGCTCTCGGCGAGACGGTCTTTTTCCAGGAACCCGGTGGCCTTCTTTTTTGCCAGAGATGAACGGCAAGGGGCCCAGAGCGTAGACAATTTGTCTGTATTTGTTCCCGTTAACCCGCGTTTTTTTGGTTATGCCCTGGAGAGGACGGGTTTTTTAAGGCCCACTCTTCGATTCAATCGGGTCAATCGGGCCGATCATGATTCTGTAGTCAATCGTACCACCCTCACCGAACAACCCGATGGCGAGGGCCGTCGACAGGGTGGGGCTTCCGATCAGCATGATTCCCAGCATCATTCTCAAGAAGAAGAGGGGGCGGCTGAAGAAGATGATAAGCGCCACGTTGACAATCCTACCTTGCAGTGATTAGTTAAAAATCATGGCCGTTACTTCCAAAGATAATTGTCTTCTCAAGATTGGCGCCCAGGCCCCCGATTTTAGTCTTCCAGGCATTGACGGTAAGACGTATTCCCTGGCCTCCTTTAAAGATAAAAAAATTCTGGGGATCCTGTTTACTTGCAATCACTGTCCCTATGTCCAGGGCTGGGAAGAGCGTTTCGTGGCGATTCAGCGGGATTATGCGGCCAAGGGATTTCAGCTGGTGGGTATCAATGCCAATGAGACCAAAAACTATCCCGAAGACAGCTTTGACAAGATGGTGATCCGTGCGCGGGAGAAGGGTTACAATTTTCCCTACCTCCGTGATGAAGATCAGAAGGTGGCTAAGGCCTACGATGCTGCCTGTACTCCCGAAATTTATGTCTTCGATGCCCAGCGCCGCCTTCAGTACCACGGCCGAGTTGATGATAATTACAAAAACCCAAAAGAGGTCAAATTCCACGACCTCCGCAATGCCTTGGGTGACCTGCTCGAAGCTCGCCCCGTCCGCACTCCATTAACCCCCGCCTTGGGATGTTCTATTAAGTGGATGTGAACCGCGTAAAATCCTGAGGAGTTATAAAAAAGGCTGAAGGACCTCTAGTTGAGGATAGTGGGCCAAGGCCATAACGAATTCGGCCATTCTCTGGTCTCGGCTTAGAAAAGGAGAAGACCATTTAACATCGCAAAAGGTTCGAAGAGCACCATCAGGAATCGCATCGGTGGGAATACCCAATTCCCCCAAAGCCCTTCTCACAGTGAGTTCATCTTCCGGCCTGGGCGCATAACCTTCCTGTTGATCGGCATACCAACAAACCCCAAAACCCCGGGGAAGGATATCGTCAATCGTACGAGGTGTTGTGAGTAATCCAAAATATTGAGGCGTTCTTTGTGCATTAGGCCCCTCTCCCACAAGATGGGTGGAACCCGAAACAAGAAATGTGTTCGACGTTGTGGGTTCTCGATTTGTGGTCGTAGCAGGATTAATAGGACTAAAAGGACGGGTGACCTTGGGATCAGGAAGAAGAGTCACTCTGCCAATAAGAAGCTCACTCATAGATTGATTGTCGTCAATAAAACCAAAAAGTTGCTAAATTAATAACATTTCAACTTTAATAGCTGAAATCTACTTCAAGTTGACTTCAAGTTCAAGCACGCTTACTCTTTCTTCACCGTGACCCAGTCCTTTTTATCAGATCCTCCCTTAGTCGAACTGGCGGGCGTAGTTCAAGAGCCATTTAATCTTGGTATTGCTGCCGCTCGGACATGCTACTCTTCAAAGGGGATTATTACCCGAGAAGAGGTGAGAAAAGATGAAAAGGCCATCGTCCTTCGCGATAAAATTGCGGCCTCGACCCTTCGAGCGGGACATCTGACGACACGTCAGCACGCGAATTTTGTCTTTGCCCTCGATAAGGTCTCCCGACAGTTCATCTGGTCCTTTCTTCATAGTCATCCTTATTATAATTCAGAGCAAGTGAGCCAGCGGTATGTCCGTGTCTCTCGGGGCAATTATACCATTCCTCCTCTCCCTCCCAAACAGGCCGAACGTTATACACAGATCGTTGATTTTCAGATGGATCGTTATAACCAATTAATTGAGTTGCTTCTCCCCGAAATCCGGAAACGATTTTATGCCCTTTTTCCCCAGCGAGAAAAAACAAGCGAGAAGTATGAGCTCTCTTTGAGGAAGAGGGCTTATGAGGTGGCGCGGTATCTCTTGCCTGTCGCGACTCATGCCTATCTTTATCACACGGTGAGTGCACTGACGCTCCTTCGTTATCGCCGTCTCTCGGGGATGTTTGATACCTCCTTTGAGCAACGTTATGTCGTCGATAAAATGATCAAGGCGGTGATGATTCAGGACCCTGATTTTGAAAAAGAACTCAAAGACCCGCTCCCCCTCGAGGAAACGCCAGAATACCAATTATTGGTTTTGAATGGTGGCTATCAGGGCGTGATGAATCACGCCCCTACGAAAGAATTCCTGAAAGAATTTGATGATTCTCTTGACGGGCATATTTCCAAACTCATCGATTACAAGGAGAATGCAGAAAAAGTGCTCGCTCAATCGGTCAGGAGTGTTTTAGGTCTGACCGCAAACCGCCTCTCCGATGCTGAGGCGATCGAAAGGGTGATGAATCCATCTTATAATTCTTATTTTGGAGATACCCTCAACGTCACGACCCTCTCCAAACTCACGCGGACGATGTATCATCCCCATTACACGTTTAGAAAAAAGATTTCACATACGGCCGACTCACAAGATCAACGTCATCGGATGACGCCGGGATCGCGGCCGATCTTGCAGGCCCACTATGCCGGAGAGCCTGATTATATTCTTCCCCTCTTGGTGAAGGAAAACGAAAATATTCGCGAGATCTATGAAGCCAGTATGGCGGATGTTTTTAAGGGGATTAATGATCTCTTGAGTGACGGTGTCGACCCCGAATACGCCCTTTATCTGCTCCCCAACGCCTTCCCGATTCGTTTTGAAGAATCAGGGGATCTCTTGAATCTTCATCACAAGTGGAGGACACGCGCCTGCTATACGGCACAGGAAGAAATCTTTTTTGCAACGATTGAGGAAGTACAGCAGGTCAAAGAGATTCATCCCCAGATTGCCCAACATATCCTGGCCCCTTGCTATCTCCGCATGAAGGCCGGTGAAACACCTTATTGCCCCGAAGGCGATCGCTATTGTGGCGTACCGGTGTGGAAAAAGGCTATCGAAGACTATTCACGGACACTCTAACATGATTATTTTAGTGACAGGCGGTAGCGGCGATATTGGAGAGGCCATCTGTCGTCTCCTTGCCGAGGCGGGCCACAAGGTGGCCCTTCAATTTTATCAATCGACAAAACGGGCCCAAAAGATCGCCCGTGACATTTCAGGGCTTGCGATCAAGGCCGATGTGACCGACTTGTCTCAAGTCAAGGCGATGGTGAAAGAAATTATTAAAAGATGGGGAAGACTGGATGGGCTCATCAATGTTGCCGGTTTTCCGATTACAAAAAAAACAAAACACTACTGGGATTTCTCATTCGAAAAAGTAACGCCGCAGATGTTTCAGGATGTCTTTGATGTGGATGTCCTGGGGACGATTCACTGTATTCAAGCCTCCCTTCCTTGGATGAAAAAAAAGAAATTTGGAAAAATTCTCAATTTTGTTTCGGCTTCAGCCATTCATGGGCATGAGCAGGGTTATCCTTTTAACGTAGCCAAAGGCGGCGTCTTATCTCTCACCAAGGGACTGGCTCTTGAAGTGGCCAAACAGGGGATTACGGTCAATGCGATTGCGCCTTGTTCCATTGTGACCCACTGGCTTGATCTTTATCCCAAATCTTTTAAAAAGAAATTAGCCCGACAGGTTCCTCTGGGTCGCCTGGGGACTCCACAGGATGTCGCTTCTCTTGTCGGATTCCTCATGTCGTCGGGGAGCAACTGGTTGACAGGCAAGGTTTATGTTGTCGATGGGGGAGAGGTGTCCTGATGATACTCAAGGGAAAGAAGGCTTTTATTACAGGGGGGGGCAAGAGAGTTGGTGCTGCCATTGCGCGTGCCCTTGCGGCCAAGGGGTGTCATCTTGTCCTCCATTATTATCGTTCGGCAGCGGAGGCGAATCGCCTGGCGAAGGAACTCACCCTCAAGGGTGTTGGTGTGGACTTGATGAAGGCCAATCTCGAAAAAGAAAAAGAAGTGAGAGATCTGGCCCATTATGCCCTGAAGAGGGGGACGATTGATATTTTGATCAACAACGCGGCCCTCTATCAGAGGACTCCCTTCAAAAATATAAAGACTAAGGATTGGGACAAGATCCTCAATACGAATCTCAGATCCGTGTTTCTCCTCTCTCAAAAGATAGGGGAAGCCATGAGGGAGCAGAGTGGGAGGATTATCAACCTTGCGGATATTTCGGGAGAACTTCCTTATCGGGATTACCTACCCTATTGCGTTTCCAAGGGAGCCGTTCTAAGTCTTACCCGCGCGTTGGCGATTGAGTTGGCGCCCAAGGTTCAGGTCAATAGTATCAGCTCCGGATTGATAGAGCCTTCCCTCGGAACGTTCCGAGAAACCATCGTGCGTCTGGGAGACAAGGTTCCCCTCAAACGATGGGGTGGTGTGGAGGAGGTGGCGAAGGCCGTCGTCTTTCTCTGTGAATCGGATTATACAACAGGGGCCAATTTCGTGATTGATGGGGGTTATCAGCTTGTATAGGGTGCTCAAATCGATTTTTTTCTGTTACGGACATCGTTTGATGGACTATGAAGGGCCCTGTATGCATCCTCATGGGCATAATGGGAAGGTCGATATCTTGCTTAAGGGTGAGACGCTCGATAAGCGGCATATTCTTTATGAGTTTGGGGATCTCCATGACAAGGTTGGCAAGTGGGTCGATGAAACCCTTGACCACCGAATGCTTCTGAGGCGTGATGACCCTTTGGTAAAGCCTTTAAAAGAGCTGGGAGAACCAGTTTATCTTTTTGAAACCAGCCCGACGGCTGAGGCCATCGCCAAAGTGATTTATGATTATTGTGTTGCTCAAAAATTACCTATTGAAGAAATTAGAGTGTGGGAGACAGAGTCCTCCTATGCCGCCTATCGGGAATGATGAAAGGATTCATTTATGCCAAAAATACTTGTGATCCAACATGTGGCCAGTGAGGGATTGGGCACCTTAGTCGATGAGATGAAGAAGTTTAATTTTACGCCTGAGATTTTTATGGTCTCCCATGATGCGATTTTTCCATCGAGTATCAAGCTCGAGGAATACGGTGGGCTTGTGATTTTGGGCGGCCCGATGGGAGTTTATGAAGAAGAAAAATATCCCTGGATCAAAAAAGAGTTGTTAGTCATTCAAGAAGCGCTGCGGCAAAAAAAACCCATTTTGGGGATTTGTCTGGGGGCACAGATGTTAGCCAAGGCTGCTGGCGGCCGTGTGTATCGTGGGAAGCAGGCAGAGATTGGCTGGTTTCCGATTCGTCTCGATGATTGGTTTTATAAACGCAATCCGCTTTTTTTTCAGATCGATCACACAATTCCCCATGTTGTTTTTCAATGGCATGCTGATACTTTTGATATCCCGACGGATGCCTATCGCCTCGCCTGGAATGATGATTATCCCAGCCAGGCCTTTTGTTTTCAGGGCAATGCCATTGGGCTTCAGTTTCATGTCGAGGTGGATGAAGCGATGGTCCGGAACTGGCTTTTTAGTGAAGACGGAAGATATCAGGTGATTGAAGCAGGATATAATCCCGATAAGATCCTGCAAGAAGCTCCAAAGCATCTTTCCCATCTGCGTGAGCTGGCGCATAAAATCTTTTACGGGTTTGCGTCACTCGTTCGTGAAAACGTCCGCCGGGCGGCTTAAACCTTAAAACGTGATACCGGGTTCGACTTCGAGCACCGCTTGTTTCACAAACTCGCGTTCCCAAACATCGGGATGAACGACTTGATTATTCCAGACGACGATATCGAGATCAATCGTGATAAGGGAGCTGGGAGCCTCCCCACGTATTCTGCCGAGTTGCTCTTCCAAAGATTTTAAAAAATCCTTCAGTTGAGATTGAGTCTTATTTGTTTCGACAAGCCAGACTCCATTGATGTAGTCAGGTTGCTTCACTTCTCCAATGGAGATTGTCTCTCTGAATTGAGATTCTTGGGTCAGGCGAAGATGGTCTGATATTGCTTCCCTTGCCCGCTTGATATTTTTCCAAGGATCTTTGTTGGATCCTACGGCAATGATCGCGCGATTCATGAGGCCAGATTAGCCTCATTTCGAAGTAGATTCCAGAGGGATGATTTGCTACTTTTAAAAATATGAAACTAGCCATACTCGACATCCCTGAAGAAGGCTTCGATATTCAGGTCCAAATTAAGGGTAAAAAAGACAAGCCCGACACACGCTGGTACAGTGAGCTCCTTCAGGAAGCCTTTCAGGAGGATTATCCCAAAGGCAAAGCGGCCTCTCTCAACCTGCATGTATTGAAGACGTGCAACAATGTTTCTCTGACAGGCACGAGCGAGGTGGATCTGACACCTACCTGCGATTTGTGTCTGGAGCCTTTTGAAAAGCATTTCGTTGTTCCTCTCCGTCTCGACCTGGCTCCTTATCATGAGAGTCTTGAATCACCCGAATCCTCATTTGAGGAGGGTTCGGAATTGGCCGAAGCTGATTTGAATTTTGCTTTCTACAAAGGAAGCGAGATTGATCTGAAGGACATTATCGAGGAGATGATTGTTTTGGAGATCCCCATTCGCTACCTCTGCAAAGAGGATTGCAAGGGCCTGTGTCCCAAATGCGGCAAAAATTTGAACCAGGACTCTTGTTCCTGCTCCAATCCCAGGAGCAGTTCCCAATTTGCTGTCCTGGAAAGATTGCTGAAGACGTAATTTCCAGGCCCCTCTGTATTTGTAGTATTCCACAATTGACATCGATATATAAATAGTAATACACTTAGAGAATATGACCTACACCTCTGTAAGTACGAAGTACCAAGTCGTTATTCCCAAGGAAGTCCGGGAGAAGATGCAACTGAAGCCGGGTCAAAAATTGGTTGTTTATGAAAAGGGCGGGATTATTCATTTAATTCCGGATATCCCTCTTAAGAAATTGAGAGGGCTTTATAAAGATAAGGGAATCGGGCTGAGTGGTCTGCGTGACAAATCCAACAGGGACTTATGATACTCGTCGACTCTTCCGGGTGGATTGAATTTTTGACAGACGGTCGTCACGCCTCTGCAATAGAGAAGTATTTATCCTCTCCAGATGAACTCTTGGTTCCCACGCTGGTCATGTATGAAGTCTACCGCCAGCTCGTCAAAAAATTGGAAGAAAGAGAATCTCTCCTGGCAGTTACCCAGATGGAAAAGGGAAAAGTGGTCCCGCTCGATCAAGAAATTGCCTTACATGCAGCGGATCTAAGCTTGAAGCACCAGCTGAGCACGGCCGATGCTGTTATCTACGCAACGGCTTTGGGGTGTGGTGCAAAACTAGTCACCCTGGATAACGATTTTCGCCGCCTTTCGGGATGTATCGTGCTGTGATGTCTAGAAAGGGTCTGCTTCCCCCAATTCCATCAAAGCCTCCTTTAAATCCCGATCATGACGATGACTCTCAAATCGTGTGAGGAGGCTATACGCGCAGGGGACGACGAGGAGGGTTAAGAAGGTAGAGACAAATACACCGCCGATAACGACTAAAGCCATCGGGATGCGTGTCTCAGCGCCGGGACCAAGTCCCAAGGCGGCGGGGATGGCACCCGCGATGGTTGCGAAGGAAGTCATCAAGATAGGCCGGAGTCGAAGAGGGCAGGCTTCCAGAATGGCTTCGTGAAGGGGCATGCCCCTTCGTCTTCTCTCATTTGTAAAATCAACGAGCAGGATCGAATTTTTTTTCACAATACCCATCAGGAGAATAATGCCGATCATACTGTAGATATTGAGAGATCGTTGCGCTATCGCCAGGGCCATAAAAGCCCCGGTGACACTGAAGGGAAGGGCGAGGAGGACGGTGACCGGATGAACAAAACTATTAAATTGGGAGCCAAGCACCATGTAGGCCACAAAGATCCCCAGGACGAGGGCGAAGATGAGACTTTCAAAGGATTCTTTAAATCCCTGAGAACTTCCTGACAGGACCATGCGGTATCCTTCGGGGATTGTTTCCTTGGCGATTTTCTGAACGGTGCCCAAGGCTTCGGCTTGTGATTTGCCCGGGGCAATGTTGGCGAAGACGCCGATGGCACGCTCTCGATTGCGACGCGAGATGGAGAGCAGAGACGGTTTTTGAACAATGTCGACGACATCTCCCAGCTGGATCAGTTCTCCGTGAACATTACGGACCCAAATTTTATTAATGTCCGTGGGTTGCCTGCGGTCTTCATCCAGGAGGCGCACACGAATATCATATCGTTTGCCATGCTGTGTGTATTTGCCGACACGCACACCGCCGATCATGGCGTTGATGGTGCTCCCAATCGCAGCAATACTTACCCCTCGGGCAGCGGCCTTTTCTCGATTGGGTGTGACGCGCACCTCGGGCATGCCGAGCTGATAGTCCGTATCCACATCGGTCATATCCCCTGAGGCCTCCATTTTTTTCATAATTTCTTGACTCAAACCGGCCAATTTATCCCAATCAGGACCACGGACGGTGAATTCTACGGGGAAACCACGTTGGGCCGTGAAGCCGGAGAGAGACAAATCTTGCACGACAGCGCGATGAACGCCCGAAATTTTATTAAATTCTTTGCGCAGGACAGCCATAATTTCTTGCTGACTCAAACGATGAGTTGCGGGAGGGACCACAGGCCGGGTTCTCGGTGGCTTGAGCGTAATAAACATCATGGCCGCATTCACTTCGCTTCCTCCAAAACCTCCCACAGCGGCATAATATTTTTCAATATCGGGACGGCTCATGACATAGGTTTCTGCATGTTTTACCACCTCATCGGTGAATTCGATCGAAGATCCGATCGGTGTTTGGATGCGAACGAGAAAGCGACTCTCATCCTGCGCGGGGACAAATTCCTTTTTGATAATTTTGGCAAAGAAGAGTGAGAAAATAAAAATAAGAGTGGTGATAGCGATGACCTTCCAGCGATGTTGAAGGGCCCACTCGAGGATGATTTTATACCAGCGGGTGAGTTGACCCATAAAACGATCCATCGTTTTGGCAATGACAGACTCATGACTGACTTGTAGGTATTGGGAGCAACGCATCGGAGCCAGGGTCAGGGCTTCCAAAAGGGAGAGCATGACGGCCACAGACATGGTGATGCCAAATTGATAGAAAAACTTTCCAATAATCCCTTTCATAAAAACAACGGGGACAAAAATCGCAAGGATAGCAACGGAGGCGGCCATAGCGGCAAAGGTGATCTCGCGTGCTCCAACGAGGGCGGCTTTGACACGTGGCAGTCCTTGTTCACGATAGCGGACAATATTTTCTAAAACCATGATGGCATCATCGACCACGATACCGATGGCCAGCGAGAGACCCAGCAACGTGAAGGTATTCAGAGTAAAACCCATGAAGTGAAGAATGATAAAAGCTCCGATGATCGAGGTGGGGATAGCGAGCAACACGTTGAGTGTTGAGCTCCACGATCCCAAAAAGAGCCAGCAGACCATTGATGTGAGAAGGGCGGAGAGGATTAGTGTAAAGTTGAGTTCGTGTGTCGACTCTTCGATAAATCGGGTGGCATCAAAAACAGGGTTGAGCTGCATGCCGTTGGGAAGGTTTTTCTTGAGATCTTCCAGGCGTGCTTTAACGGCACGGGCGACGGCGACGGCATTGGTACCTCTTTGTTTTTTGATTCCCAAACCAATTGCCGGAGCCCCCTGGTGTCTGGAGATTCTTCGAACATCATTCAAGCCGTCTTCAATCGTCGAGACTTCCCCCAAATAAATGGGTTTCCAGATAGGGGCCCCACTTCGCTGAGGGATCACGATTTTTTGAAATTCCTCGACCGTATTGGCCTCCCCCATCACGCGCACATTGAGCTCTTGTTTTCCGGTGTCGATGTAACCCGCCGGTGTTTCTTGATGCTCGAGTTGAATGGCATTGATGACATCATTGACGGTGAGTTCGTGTTGGGCAAGCTGATTGGCGCTCATCCAGACACGAAGGTTGGGCTCAATATAACCGCCGAGGATGACTTCTCCCACACCCGAGACCGTCGTAAATTGATCTTTGAGATAGTCGTGTGTGTACGACATCATCTCACGAAGAGGGCGGCTGCCCGAGAGGGCGACCCACATGATGGGCTGGTCTTCAGGATTTGTCTTTGTCACAATCGGAGGATCAATATCTTTGGGCAAATTTCTTTGAGCCTGGGCGATTTTGGTTTGAACTTCTTGAAGAGCGACATCGATATCACGATTCAGTTCAAATTCGACGGTGACATTGGCAACACCCTGCCGTGATACCGAGGAGACTTCTTTGACTCCCTGCACGCTCATGACGGCATCTTCGATAGCGTCAGCGACTTCAGTCTCCATGACTTCGGGGGCGGCCCCTTCGAGGGTGACAGAAACATTGACGATGGGGAAATCCACGTCGGGCAGCTGGCTCATTCCCATACGGTTAAAACTAATCCACCCGAAGACGATCAGGCCGATCATGAGCATCCAGGCGAAGACAGGGTGTTTGATCGAGAGATCCGAGAGGGTCATTTCAAAAGTCCTTCCAGATTGAGATCTCCAGAGGAGATCTTGAGTTGTAGATAGTTTAATTTGGTTTCGTAATGACTCGCATTGTCATTGAGTCTTTGCTCTTCCCAATCGCGCAGGGCTTGAAGGGTGTCGAGATTATTGACAAGACCGAGCCGGTATTCTCCCACTTGTGATTGATAATTTTCTTGTGCCTTTGAGGCGGCAATACGCAATGCCTCTTCCCTTCGGAGAGAAGCGACCAGATTATGGTAGGCCTCGCGCACGTCGCGTTCTGCCGCTCGTGCTGTTGCCTGATGGTATAATTCCGATTGTCTCAATCCGGCGGAGGCCTCTTTGATCAATCCTCGCCGGGCGCCTCCCTCAAAGAGAGGAAAATTCAGAGTCAAAAGGACATCCCATTTGATATCAGAGGCAAAGCCGACACGGTAGGGATAATAGTTCGATTCAAGATTGACCGTTGGCAAGAGGCCCCCTTTTTCATAATCGAGTTTGCCTTTGGAGAGTCGAATCCCTTCGCCCGTCGCCTTAATATCAGGACGTGTCTTGAGGGCGGCAAGATAAGTGCTGAGAGGGGCGGTATGAGCCGGGACTTGAAAATGATCGCCCAATTTTTTTTGAACAGGTTCGCCGATCAGAAAACCAAGCATCTCATGGGCACTGTCGATCAATCCACGGACCTTCTCGATCTCGGCTTCTTGAGAAGCGAGTTGTGATTCCACCGTCAGCCTCTCACTCTCGCGCGATTTACCCAGACGAATCCGCTCATGGAGATCCCTTGATCTTTTTTGTGTGACAGAGCGGATGGATTCCAGGATTTTGAGCTGGTCCTCCAGTTGGAGTACGGCATAGTAGGCGCGTGCGACATCAAAGAAGAGAAGTTGTTTGGCGCGCTCGACCTGAAAGGCGTCTTCTTTTTTTTCGGCCCCGGAGACTTTTAGAGCCCTGAACTCTCGAAATCCCTGAAAAAGAGGTTGTTTTAAATTAATCGCAACTTCGGGTCGGCTTCTTCGTGTAAAGGTGCTCCCCACACTGGATCCGCCGGCGGAAGTATCTCCACTGGTGTCCTGCAGGAGTTCGGAAGCCTTGACGCTGATATGGGGCAGTACGCTTCCGAGGGCCTCCAGATAATGTCCTTCGGCAATGCGAATATTTTGTTCGCTCATCGCAACCGATTCACTTTGCTGCAAGGCCTTTTGATAACTTTCTTGAAGGGTCAAGACCTGGGTTTCATCGGCCCCACCCGTCGATGCCGCAAGACCTGTCATCAGTACGACAAGAGGAATAAAAAATTTATTTTTTGATACGAAGTTCATTTGGAAATCCCTTCTAAAAAGAGAATGATATAGGCCGTCAACGTTTCTTCAACGGGACGCTGAACGACTTGAGGAATACGGAAGAGCAGTCTTGTGTTGAGAAATCCATGAACCATGTCCAAAAAAGCGCGGGCTGCCAATTCCGGTTTTTTCATTTTTAATTTTCCATTTTCAATTCCTTTTTGAAAAAACCGGGTGAGAAACTCCGACAAGGGGAGATTGCGGCGTTGAAAAAAAAGATCGGAAAGATCGTGTCCCTCGAGGGCTGAAAAAAGAAGAAGCCTCAAAAAGGTGGGATCTTTGATATGTTGGTCCACAATACGAAGGGCTAATTGCAATAAAATCTTCTCAACGGCCCCTGAAAGAGGGAGGTTGGCCAAGAGTTCGGAGCATCGCTCCTCCATCTTTGTGGCCAAAATTTCCTGATAAAGGCTTTTTTTGTCTGGAAAGTGTCTAAAGAGGAGGGCTTCACTGACCCCGGCCTTCTTGGCAAGCTGCTTCGTGGTCGTTCCCCCAAACCCTTTTTGCGAAAAAAGGACGATAGCGGCCTGGACGATTTCTTCTTTTCGAGCCTGAGCGGTGAGTTTAGCCATAAGTAAGTACTTACTTACATGGTAGCGGGAAGGTGGAGTTGAGTCAAAGAGAAAAGGAAGGTGCAAGAGTGAGTGAGCATACACCGATCGGCTTCACGCCGTTCGGTGTAGCGGAGCGAATGGTGAATTCCGGGAGTCCAGATGGGGGTTTTCAGGGGGAGAGCGGATCTCCCCCTGAATAAACGAATCTCCCCCTGAATAAAATTGACAATGATCGAATTCATATAGTAGCAGACGCTCACTATGCCCGTTCCGCGCAAGAAAAAATCCAAGGCAAGACGCAACAATCGGCGCTCTCACCAGCACCTTCCCAAGCATCAGGTGCAAAAGTGCACGCGTTGCGGGTCTGCCCGTATGTCTCATCGTGTTTGCCCTTCCTGCGGGTACTACAAAGATACCGAAGTTGTCACCATGGAGGAGGCAAGGTAGTCCATGGCCTCCAATACCGAACGACGCATCAAGGATATTATTGCTGAACAGCTGGGTCTCGAAGAGGATGAAGTCGCTCTCAATGCCTCTTTTGTCGATGATCTTGGCGCTGATTCTCTGGATATTGTCGAATTGATTATGGCCCTCGAAGAAGAATTCGAAATGGAAATCCCCGATGAGGATGCCGAAGCAATCCTCACGGTCAAGGACGCCCTCAACTACGTACGCAAAAACGCGCAATGAAGATAGCTATCGCCTCAGACCACGCCGGATTTCCCCTCAAATCAGAAATCATCACCTATTTAAAAGAACAAAAAGTGGATGTGATAGATCTGGGTAACGAAGGCACCGGGTCCGTAGACTATCCGGATTTTGCCGAAAAAGTGGCGGTGTCTGTCTCGCAGGGGAAAGCCGATGCAGGTATTCTCATCTGCGGGACCGGGATCGGGATGAGTATTACCGCCAACAAGTTTAAAGGAGTCCGAGCCGCCGTCGTCTCCGATCTTGTCTCGGCCCAGACGTCGAAGGAACACAACAACGCCAACATCCTCTGCTTTGGAGCCCGTATCCTCGACCCCCAAAAAGCCCGGCAAATCGTTCGTGCCTGGCATGAAGCCAAGTACGCCGGAGGACGCCATGAGAATCGCCTCAAGAAAATTCAGGAGATTGAGAAGAAGAATTTTTGTTAAGTTTGAATCAAGTGAATTTCCGGATAGATTTTTTTAGCTTTATTGAAAAACTTTTCATCGGCTGTATAAAAGGGAACTTTTTGCCATAGTGCAAGAGCAAGATAGCCCACGTCATATAAAACCGTTTCTTCCATTTTTTTCGCAAGATCCCAGGTTTCTTTGAGGTATTCTTCTGATTGATAGAGAAGAATAGGGTAGCTATAAAAAAACTCCAAAGAAGCGGAGCCTTCATTTTCTTTAAGAAGGTTTCTTTTTTCTTTTTTTCTTAACGCAGAACTAAATTCGAAAAGTAGAAAAGAAGGGCCAATAAAAAAGACTCCCTCCTCAATCCAGAGGCGAATGAGATCTTTGACCGTATCGCTTCCTTCTTCAGGGGTAAAAAGTTTGATCCAGATGTTGGCATCGAGACAAATTCTTTTATCGCTCATGATGTCTTATCTCGCGTATAAGCTGAACAGAATCGGGTGAATCTTTAGGAGGTATTGGTTGTCTCTCTCGAAAAGCGTTAGTTGCTTTTAAAAGTTCCCGGTAACCTAATTTCCCCTTTTGTAACTTTATAAGAAGGTATTCCTCATAGTCATCCATGGGAATCATCACCATCAATGGTTTCTTCTGTTTCTCAACAGTAATATGCTCTTTGCCAAACGCAACCTTACTAAAGATTTTTCCAAAATTTTGTTTGGCCTCGGTGGCGCTCACAGATGATTTCATAGTTCAATAATAGACATTTTGTCCATTTTGGTCAATTTAATTTTTCACCCTAATTAAAAACTATTAAAATAATTCGCAACTTTTCTTTATACGGTACCGATAGGGCTTTCAACGGAGGTCTTATGATCACATCTATTCAACAGGTAATCACTTCGTTCCCTAATGGAATACTGAATGAAATAGAAACAGCTGGGCTAGGAGTTGTTGGGATGGCAGGCACATTGGGTTTATCTCAGTCGATTCTCAATAGCCCGGAGACCTGTGACTCAAGGGCTGTATGCTTCTATCACAGGAGGTGTGGTTGAAAAAGGTAGAGGAGGCCATCCTGTTGTCGAGGCGTCAGTGTTTGATATGGATCAATTTATCTCTGCATTCAACAAAAGGAACGGAACTAAGTTTCGTTCTCTAACCGAAGCACAATGGGAATGCGGGGCTCGAGGAGAAGTGGTAGATCTTCGTAATCTCATGGAGATAGAGGGAATCCGAGAATCTGATTTTGTTGATTGGGCTCAGAGGAGATTTGAAAATGTTTTTGCCCATCGCCTTGGATCAACTATCTATACAGATTTCACGAAAGAGGCCTTTCAAGCGGTCCTTCACAGTTCGTTTCGTCTTTACGGTTATTCTGTTTTTGGCCATCCAGAGGGATTGGATGGTGAAAAAGTTTGGTTTAACAAGGGTGAAATAACCAGTGTGACGGATAAAGATTCTGAGAGTCGTGCAAATTCTTTTCATACCATTGATATGCCTGGAAACGTTTGGGAATGGGTGGCAGATCGGTATGGAAGAGAATCTTACCATACCCTGTCTCCTATTGATCCTGTGAATCAGAATGGGGAATATCAGGTTTTTCGTGGCGGTTCGGGCTTCGATGATGATTCAGACGATGTGCGGGCCGCTAGCCGTGGCAGGGATCTTCCCGGCCACCACTACGATGATCTCGGGTTTCGAATGGCGTTGGCTGGCCACTAGGACTCTCTGGTTTGATCTCACTCAAGAAACACCGTATTGACATATGGTATCTTAGCTGGTATTTCTAAGTTATGCAAACAGCTAGGAAAATTACGGTTCAACTTCCCAAGGATCTTCTTCGAAAGGCACAGGCGGCAACGGGCGAAGGTTTGACACCCACCATTCGTCAAGGCTTGGAATTAGTGGCGGCTAGCGGAATTTATGAACGTCTGCGAAAGTTACGCGGCAAGGTTAAGTTCTCTATCAATCTCAAGCAACTACGAGAAGACCGTTCATGATAGCGGTTGATACCAGCTCCCTTATTTCTTATCTCTCCGGTGAGAAAGGTGCCGATGTAGAGATGCTTGAAAGTGCCCTTGTTCAAAAGCAGGTTGTTTTCCCGCCGGTTGTGTTGACAGAAGTTTTAAGTGATCCCGCATTATCCCAAGACAAGAAGGAACTTATTAATCAAGTTCCTCTTCTTTCCTTAGAAGACGGTTTTTGGGAAAGAGCCGGTCGTTTACGTGCTCAAGTGATTTCAAAAGGTCTTAAGGCTCGTTTGGCAGATTCTTTGATTGCTCAATTTTGTCTTGATCATTCTGCTCCCTTAATTACAAGAGATTCTGATTTTCAGAATTTTGCTCGTTTGACAAAGTTAAAGTTGTTGTCTGTTTAAATGAGGTCCCCTTATGGATTTTCTCACAAAACAAGATTCAGAAGTCTCTGCCGCCATTCAAGGCGAGCTGGATCGTCAGGAATACAAGCTCGAGATGATTGCCTCGGAAAATTTTGTTTCGAAGGCCGTTCTGGAAGCAGCGGGTTGTGTGATGACGAACAAATACGCCGAGGGCTATCCGGGTAAAAGATATTATGGTGGTTGTGAATTTGTGGATCAGGTAGAAAACCTTGCGCGTGATCGCGTGAAGAAACTTTTTGGAGCCGAATATGCCAACGTTCAAGCCCACTGTGGTTCCAGTGCCAATATGGCCGTGTATTTTACCTTTTTAAAGCCAGGCGACAAAGTCATGGGCATGAACCTTTCCCATGGAGGTCATCTCACGCATGGGTCTCCCGTCAATTTTTCCGGCCAGCTCTACAATTTTGTCGCTTATGGCGTGGATCCAAAAACAGGTCGGATTGATTACGATCAATGTGCGGATCTGGCTAAAAAAGAGAATCCAAAGATGATTACGGTGGGTGCGTCTGCGTATTCGCGGAATATTAATTACAAAAAGTTTCGAGAAATTGCGGATTCTGTGGGTGCTTTTTTATTTGCGGATATTGCCCATCCGGCGGGGCTCATTGCCAAAAAACTTTTGGATGATCCTCTTCCTTATTGTCATGTCGTGACGTCCACGACTCATAAAACTTTGCGTGGCCCCCGTGGCGGGCTTATTTTAATGGGGAAAGATTTTCAAAATCCTTTTGGGCAAGTCGCACCCAAATCAGGTCGCGTTAAAATGATGAGCGAACTTCTCGATGCTATGGTTATTCCCGGTATTCAAGGAGGACCGCTCATGCATATTATCGCGGCCAAGGCTGTGGCTTTTCAAGAAGCCTTGCAGCCGTCCTTTGCAGACTATGCCCGCCAGGTGATTAAGAATGCACAAGCCCTGGCCGATACTTTGACGGGGCACGATTTCCAGATTATTTCCGGAGGTACGGACAATCATCTCATGCTGGTGGATTTACGAAACAAGCATTTGACCGGCAAAGAAGCCCAAGAAGCCCTCGAGAAGGCCGGTATTACGACAAATAAAAATGCCGTACCCTTTGACACCCAAAGCCCGTTGGTGACGAGTGGTGTCCGTATCGGCACGCCCGCATTGACCACGCGTGGAATGAAGGAAACTGAAATGAAACTCATCGGAGAATGGATCCACGCTGTTTTGTCGGACATAAAAAACGAAAAGAAGCAAAAAGAAGTGATCGGGAATATTTACGAATTGTGTAAAAAATTCCCGCTCTATTGTTGATTCTCCCTCGACTATTATGAAATGTCCCTTTTGCTCCAATTTTGAAAGTAGTGTTATTGATTCTCGTCTCTCCAAAGAAAGCGACAGCATCCGCCGTCGGCGTGAATGCGATGCCTGCCATGAGCGTTTTACCACGTATGAACGTGTTGAAGAGCTCCTGCCCCTGATTATTAAAAAAGACGATCGTCGTGAACCTTTTGATCGCAAAAAGCTCGTCATGGGTTTCCAAAAAGCCTGTGAGAAGAGACCGGTTTCGATGGAGGCAATTGAAGAAGCCGTCAATCGTATCGAGCGTGGCATTCAGGAGTTGGGTGAAAAAGAAATTCCCTCCAAGGAAATCGGCGGACGTGTGATGAAGGAGCTCCACGAGATGGATCAAGTGGCCTATGTCCGCTTTGCCTCTGTCTACCGCGAGTTTAAGGATATTAACGAGTTTATGGATGAACTCAAAGGGTTGTTGAAAGAGCCTAAGATTAAAAACTAACGGATATAGTGATGCTTCCGAAACCACCGGATCTCGCGTTCGAGTGTCTCTTCCAGCGGCGTTGATGTAAAACCCAGTTCATTTCTTGCCCGTGACGTATCGTAGTGCATGCCATATTTTAGAAAATCAATCCCAACGAGCGGCAAAAAGGGTTTTTCCTGATGGAGAAGGTATTTCCCAACATACTCCGAGGCGTGGGCGACGGCTGCTGCGGCGGCCAAGGGAATCTTGAACTTGGGAGGCGGCACTCCCGCGAGTTTTGCAATCAGCTGAGCCACCTCCCAGACGGTGGTGTTGTGGCTTCCGAGTATATAACGCCTTCCGCTCTTCCCCTTTTGCAGGGCGGCAACTTGGCCTCGACCCACATCACGCGCATCGACGGCGTTCATCCTGGCCTGGATAATCGCCGGGACCCTTCTTTTTGCAATTTCAACAACGAGGGCCCCCGAGGTGGGTTTGACATCGTAATCCCCAAAAACGCCGGTGGGATTGACGATCACTGAATAAAGTCCCCGCTGAACGGCTTTTTGGACTTCTTGCTCGAGAAGGTATTTGATTTCGTAATAAAGCCCAGTGAAATAATCTGGATCGTAGGGGGTGTCTTCGTCGGAGAGATTAGTCGGGTGATGGCCGATCGTACTCATCGAGCTTGTGTAAACAAATTTCGAAATCCCGGCCTCTTCAGCCGCGAAGAGCACATTTTGCATCTGCCTCAAGGCGATTTCTTTTTGTCTCTGACGATCAAAGGAATAGATGGGATAGTAACCCGCCGCGTTAAAGAGGACATCACAGCCTTTGAATCCCGTGATGAGAGAGGGACGATCGTTGAGATCACCCACCCTCTCCTCGACGGTAAGGCCCTCAAGACCCAAGGTTGGGCTCGTGCCACGTCGCAGAATACGGACGCTGATCCCTTGGGCGACCAAGGCGCGAACCACGTGAGATCCAATAAAACCTGTCGCTCCCAGGACGATTGCTTTCACAGGCGCTTTGTATAATGCTCTTTTTCAAAGGGTGCAACAAAAAGGGCGCCATGTCTTGGCAACAAAAACTTCTGCAATGGTACCAAAAGCATCGTCGTGATCTTCCGTGGCGACGTACCCAGGATCCTTATGCGATTTGGGTTTCGGAAATTATGTTGCAGCAGACAACTGTCGAGACGGTGATTCCGTATTACGAACGATTTTTGAAAAAATTTCCGACGGTCGCCTCTCTGGCTAAGGCAGAGGAAGAAGAGGTCCTGCGTCTCTGGTCGGGGCTGGGTTATTATTCGCGGGCGAGGAATTTGCGCAAGGCGGCTGGGCTTTTAATGGGGTTTCCGTGCGATGTAGAAAGTCTGATTCAACTGCCCGGCATCGGTCGCTACACCGCCGGGGCTATTGCCTCCATTGCCTTTGATCAAAGGGCCCCCATCCTCGATGGGAATGTCATTCGAGTCTTATCCCGCCTCTTCCGGATTTCGGAGGATCCTAAATCGTCTCAAGGCCAAAAGATTTTTTGGAAAAAGGCCGAGGAGATTCTTCCCCAAAAACAGGTGGGGGATTTTAATCAGGCCTTGATGGAGTTGGGGGCGACGGTTTGTGTGCCGGACAATCCGCTGTGTCTTCTTTGCCCTCTTGAGTCCTCTTGTGAATCAAAAAATAAGGGAGATCAGGATCTTTTCCCGAAGGGAAAAAAGAAAATCACCTATCGTGACCAGATCTTGACGGCCGCCGTCATTCAAAAAGGTCAAAAACTTCTCGTGATCCAGAGAAAAGATCGCGGCCTTCTCCAGGGGATGTGGGAATTCCCGATGGTTGAGGGAGATGCCCAGGTTCTTCTCAAGAATTGGCCTGTCAAACCCATCAAGTCCCTCTCCCTGGTGAGACATTCCGTCCTCGACCGGCGCCTCAAGATCACCCCCTGGCTCTGCCGCCTGACGGGTGACCTGCCCGAAGGTCTCAAATACCTGTGGATTTTGCCCCAGGAGATCGAAAACCTGCCCTCGTCATCCATGAATCGAAAAATTCTCACCCGTTTGTAAAAAAATCCGCAACCTTTTCGAAACCCATGCGAAAGCTTAGGTAGAGCTTCGGTTCGGATGCTGAATGGGGGAGGGATCTGGGCTTGAAGAAGTTGGAATTTTATAAAAACTGAGGAGCTTAATCATTATGTTTGCACCACCTATTGAGAGAGTATTGCCCGAAGCACTTTCATTCATCCAATCAAGTCGCGATGCGGGTGTCGTACGTAAACTCGTTGCTCAAGTAAGTCCTTTATTAAAAGATTTATATGACAATGCAGGTGTGGGTTCACAAAGGTTATCTCGATTACTGGCGGGATTGGCACAAGAGAAGAGTGTGCGGGATTATTCGGAGGGATCTCTTCGTCAACTGACAGAGGCACTTCGAGACGATGGTATCGTCTCCCTCCTGACATCAAATCCTGAGATTATAGAGAGAGGGTTGAGATCCATCCCTGAAGAAAATCTCCGTGAAATTGCCGCCCAATTAGACATGATGACTTCCCCCCCTGAATCCAGGGGGCCCTCTATTATTCGTCATAGGCCTCTTGTGGATGCAAGGGGAGCTCTTGTGACGGCTGGCACACGGGATATGCCTGGGGAGCTGGTGAGTCCTTGTGGCGATTTGCTCGCCACATGGCAAGAAATGTTGGGGAGCGACAGTGCCATTTTTGAGAGGGCGCGTAACGCAGGATACGTTGTGCAGAATGCGGAAGGACGATGGGTCAGAAGACTGCCGGGGGATCCTGAAAAAGGAGAAATGATAGAAGGGGATCCTATCACGGAACCACAGCTCCGAGACGAATGTGGGGATGAACTTGAAAAATACGGGATACGCGATTTGCCACGTGGGCCGGAGGTTGAAAGATTACGCGCTGATTTTGCTGGATATGTTCCTGATTACATGAGGAACAGCTTGATGTCCCAATTGGGTCTGACGGGTAAGTCCCTCAATGGTGCCTCTTCACCTTTGACGACACAATCTCTCTTTCTGAACCAAGCAGGAAAGGCTGCTGAGTTTTTCCTCTATTCTGTTGTGGGAGCCTTGTTGGCCTTTGGTAATTATTCCTTGTCTCATTTTTTTTCTCCCCAGGAAGTCGGATTTGGACATGGGACATGTTTTGATGCGGTGGATAAAGTGGTAGAACTTTCCGACGCCTGCCGGGCAGGGAAAAAAATTAACATTCAGATGACTCAGGCCCTTCCTTGGCAATTACAAGGCATGCCTTTGGCTGCTCTGGCCAATCTATTAGGCCCTGTTGGCGATTATCAGGATAAAGCGCAAGACGTGTTTGCTGATATCGTGGGTCGGGATATGAATCCAGAGGTTGGTGCCCGCACTCTTGCAGATTACCTGGAAGTGACAGGGGCCTGTGCCACAGGGGCTATGGTTTTGCATTATGCGCGTAAGGCCCTATTGAAGGGGGATCGTGGAGAAATGATGGCCCGCTTAATGATACTGGGTGCTTCTGACGCGGCCCTGGCAAATCTGGCCCATCCTTTTATTTCGACAGGATTTGGCCAGGCCGTCGCCTCCACTGAAACAAGGTTAAATGCGGGTCTTCACCCCCGACAGATGTCTCGGCCTTATGACAAGAGATCTGCTGGGCTTGTAATTGGTGAAGGTGGGGCGGCTCTTCCCGGGGTTTTGTCATTTTATGATGCGGTGATACGGGGAATTCCTTATACCTCAAAGGTCGTAGCGACGAGTGTGAGATTGGGGCAAGGTGGCAAGCGGCATGAAGCCGGGGTGAACGAAGGTATTGTGAATGCTTTGTTATCTGTTTTCCGTACGGCTTGGCAGTCACATGGAATATCGCCATCCGCATTTAAAACCGTCCTTGCCCATGGGACCAGCACAGGACCCAGCAATATCGAGGAAACGAAGGCTCTTTGGCATGTTTTGACCCGTTTGGGATACAAGGATCAAATTGATATTTATGCAAGCAAGGGAAAGTTGGCCCATGGAATGGGGGTTTCCAGCTTTTTTGATGCCCTTTTCTGCTTGATGATTTTTATTACTAAGTTGTTGCCTGGATTGCACAACTTTAATCCGGACGAGATCGACGAGGCCATTACCAATCCAAAAAATGAAAAAAATGGTTTGGCAGATTTTCGTGAAAGGATCAATTTTTCAAATCAGACAAGACCCTATCGGGGTGGACCGATTGTTCTTTTAAGTGAGGGTTTTGGTTCCGCAAATGCCGTAGTGGCCCTCGATCCTGAAGATGTGGAACATGATTTGAGGATGTATTCAGGACTGCCTCGCTCCGCGATAGAGGACTACCCAAAAAGAAAAGCAGATCATGAGGCCATGGTTAGAGAGGAAGTGGATTATTATCGTCGTGGCCGGCTCAGCGGGCGAAAAATTTTAGAGAGAATAAGATACGGAAGACAGATCAAATAAAAAATCACACCAGCTCTTTCAAAAAAGAAGCGGCGGGGATGATTTGAATTAGGGCGCCGGGTTTTCGGATAATTTTTTTTGGTATATTTTCTTCCGTGATCTGAAGGGCATGGGGTACTTCCAAAATTTTTGAGAAATATTCCAGGGAAGGATCAAGGTCGGGATTTCCTCTTTTGCATTCAATCAACAGCGCCGGTTTTTTTTTCTTGCAAATGAGAAAGTCCACCTCCCTTTTTTCTTTGTCACGGACATAATGCAGAGAGAGTTGGTCCAGGCCAAGGTCGTTTGTGTAATTAACGTATTTGAGCAGGTGAACGGCTACCAGGTTTTCAAACCGTGCCCCGGAATTTTCGATTTCACTCCAATCCCACAGATACCATTTGGGTTCTTTCTTCAGCATTCGGTTTGTCTTTTTAGAATAAGGGGTGATGAAAAAACCATAGAAGACCCTTTCGAGGAGGTTCATCCAATGTTTCGCCGTGGTGAAATGTACTTCCAGATCCTTTCGAAGACTGTTGAGCGAAAGGGGACTGCCTACACGCTCTGGCAGCAGGAGCATGAGTTGTTCTACAAGGGGGAGATGACGGAGATTTTCAGTGTGAGCGAGATCCTGATTAACCAGTCGATCCAAACGGTTGGTGCGCCAGCGTGCCAGAAAAGTCTCTTCAGCCTTAAAGAGAGGTTCGGGAAAACCACCGAATCGGAGGAGGAGAGACAGGGCCTCCTGATCTTCTTTTTGTGGGAGCTCAAAATCGGTCTGCAAAAGGGTTGAGGATTCCTTCTCTCCTTTTTTTGGAGAAAGTTCGGCAACGGAAAACGGGGCCAGATGGTAGGTGAAGTGACGTCCC
>Ga0209515_10001973_pt1 | contig 32559 bp, 31 predicted proteins | sample Subgroupgradi54m_FD_187454 | JGI IMG/M metagenome (GOLD analysis project Ga0209515, IMG submission 187454) | Subsurface groundwater microbial communities from S. Glens Falls, New York, USA - GMW60B uncontaminated upgradient, 5.4 m (SPAdes)... ... | reverse complement strand
AAAAATAAGTGCCGTCACGCGGCGCGCGAACCCCACGTATTCTGCGGCGGTGCCAGCGGCATACCGGTGCCGTACAACGTGGCACGCAGCGAACGAATGGTGTCGGTGTCGAGTTCCTGAAATAAAAGCCCCGCGCGCATCGCATCGCGACGCACGACCGTGGCGTGAAGGCGAAAATCACTACGGTGATCTCCAGGAAATAAATTGAAGGCGACCGACACGGGTGTATTCAATGGCAGGCTGACTTCACCGGTGTCGACGAGCGCGCCACCCAGGCTTACGTCACGCAGGACAGCGGAAATCCTGCCGAACCTGGCACTCTCCACCGTCACTTCACCCGACTGCAGTTTGCGAATGCTCCAGCGATTTTCCATAAGTAAATCCTCCGTGGCCAATTGCGAGTCGACGACAAGCCCCCTGCCCGAATGCAGTGACCGATTAAGGCCGCGCGGGCTTCATATTATCCCGTGCCAACTATGACAAGCATCACCGCAGATCGGAAAGACGATCGGCGCTGCGCTCCGTTCCGGATTGGTGCAGGCGCAAAAAACGCCCTTGTAGTGCAATTGCAGTGTGAACTTTCTGGAACTCCTCGCTACAACAAATCTCCCTCCCCCATCTCAGGGGGTTTTGAGATGAGTCCTAGTGTGACGCATATTTCTCGTCGTCTATCGTCGCCGGCTTACTGCGCATGCCGCGCGTCAGCGCAAGCAGGTCGTTACGCAGGGATTCTACGGTGCCACTGCCCAGGTCGAGGAACATCAGTCCGGCTGCGCCGCTGCTGGCACGACGAACAATCATGGCGCGCAAATGATAACCACCGTCGCGCTCGCGCGTCGGCAGGCGGAACCCCACCATGACCGGCGCGTTCAACGGCAGCGTGGTAGACGCCGCTTCCACGCCCATTCCACCCAAACTTACATTGCATATCGCCGCTCGCACTTTTCCGGCCCGAGCGCATTCGATAACGACCTCTCCCGTTACGGGCCTGCGTGCATTCCAGCGATGCTCCATGGCGTCCTCGCGATGAGGTAACCGGCGTGGAATCATTGTAAGCCCGGCAGGCACCGGGTGCGCAAGCGCCACGTTTCCGTGCACGTTTCGCGCCAGACAATTTTTCCGGGTTTGTTACGGGATCGACTCCACCCGGTAACGTTTAATACGCAACGTCTTCGACCAATAATCGGGCCGCAAGCCTGATTTGCATTTAAGTTGGCGCAGAAATTCCTGCGGGTCCGGCATCTGCGCCCACACCGACGGTAAAAATGTGCCGCGGAACCGGCCTTCTTCCAATACCAACCCGTCGGCGTGCGGCCGCAATTGCGCAATCAGGTCCGCCTCCGAGGAAAACATTATTTCTTCCGGCAGACTGAGAATCGAGAGATGGATGTCGAGACCGGCAAACTCGGCTTCCACGAGCGGCGGAAAACGCGGATCCTCGAACGCGGCACCGTAGGCATTGCGCGCCACGTCGTCGACCAGCGGCCGCTCGCCATCGAGATTGCCGATGCAACCGCGCAGGCGTTGACCGTAATGCAGGGTGACGAAGCTTGCACGCGGCTGGCGTAACGGTTCGGGATAATCCCCCACACGCACCGGCGCCCTCGCGCCGCGCAACCCGGCATGAATCGTTTCACTGGCAACCCGCAGCAGCTGCTGACGCAGCGGCGGTGTCAGCGGTGGCATGTCGTCATTCGAAGACATAAGCGCCATAACCCACCACGCTGTCGCGCTCGCCGGCGGTATCGCCCGAGTTGCGCAGATCGATCGTATGCGCCTGCAGGCCTTTGCGGCGCGCGACGTAGAGCAGGCCGGCGACCGGATTGCGTCCACAGGCATGGTGATAGCTGATGGATTCCCCATCCAGCGCTTCGATCGCATGCGAGGTCGCACGATCCAGCAACTGCGCGGTGGCGTAGTCGTGATAGTGACTGAGGTCCGAACTGACGACGATCAACGTCTCCGGCCCGCCCCACAGCCGCTCCAGCACCTCGCCGACTTCTGCCGGTCTGGCATCGCCCACCACCAGCGGCACCAGCGAAAAATTATCGAGCACCTCCTGCAGAAACGGCAGATGCACTTCCAGGCTGTGCTCGCGTTCATGCGCGGCATCCGACACGCTGACCTGAGGCAACGTGCGAATCGCCGCTATCGCCTCGGCGTCCACGACAACACGGCCGAGCGGTGTCTCGAAATATTGCGCGCTGCAAAGTGCCAGACCACGAAACCCCACGCGATGCGCGGGACCCAACAAGACCACACGCCTGATCGTGTTTCGCGCACCGGCGACGCGGGCATACACGGAGGCGGCGATCGGACCGGAATAAATGTACCCGGCGTGTGGCGCGATAATGGCCTTCGGCACGGGCCCGGGCGTATGCGCCGCTGCCAAGCACTGGGCGACGGCCGCCTTCAGCGCACGCGCCGCCTGTGGATAGAACAGTCCGGCCACGGCCGGGAATCGCACATTTTCCATGTCAGTTTGTGTCCGCTTCAGCGCTATCAAGATGATCCCAAACGCGCCGCTTTTCAAGCACGCGCAAATGGGACTAGGATTTGTTTAGGGAGCGCACTTATTTGGACATGGCGATGGCGACCGAAACCGAACGCTTCGAATCGGCGGTACCGACGCGCTACTGGCACGCGCTGGAGGATGGGCGCGTGCAGTGCGATGTGTGCCCGCGCTTCTGCAAGTTGCGCGAAGGACAACGCGGACTGTGCTTCGTACGCGGCCGCCAGGACGACCAGATCGTGCTCACCACCTACGGCCGCTCGAGCGGTTACTGCATCGACCCGATTGAAAAGAAACCGCTCAATCACTTTCTGCCTGGCACGCCGATCCTTTCCTTCGGCACCGCCGGTTGCAATCTCGCCTGCAAGTTTTGCCAGAACTGGGACATCAGCAAATCGCGCGAGTGGGATCGCCTGACCGACCAGGCCGATCCGGTCACTATCGCGATGGCGGCGAAAAAGCTCGGCTGCCGCAGTGTCGCCTACACCTACAACGATCCGGTCATCTTCCTGGAATACGCGATCGATGTAGCACGGGCTTGCCACGCGCTGGGTATCAAGTCGGTTGCCGTCACCGCCGGTTACATCACGCCGGAACCGCGGCGCGAGTTCTACCAGTATATGGATGCGGCGAATGTCGACCTCAAAGGCTTCACCGAAGACTTCTACTGGAAAATATGCGGCGGACATCTGCAACCCGTGCTCGATACGCTGGTGTACCTGAAGCATGAAACGAACGTCTGGTTCGAAGTGACGACGTTGCTGATTCCGGGCCAAAACGATTCCGAGCGCGAGCTCGAGGCCATGACGCAATGGGCCGTCGAATATCTCGGCCCCGATGTGCCGTGGCACTTCACGGCGTTTCATCCGGACTGGAAGATGATGAACGTGCCGCACACACCCGCCGCGACGCTTACGCGGGCGCGCGCCATCGCCATCAAAAACGGCTTGCGCTACGTGTACACCGGTAACGTGCACGATGAAGCCGGCGGCTCGACGTATTGCCATCACTGCGGCGAGAGGCTGGTCGGACGCGATTGGTATCAATTGACTGCGTGGAATCTGGATGCCGCGGGAAATTGCCGCCACTGCGGCACGCGCCTGCCCGGCGTGTTCGAGGCGCGCCCTGGCACGTGGGGCCCGCAGCGCGTTCCCGTGCGTCTCGCAGGCGTCATGACATGAGCGCTCACCTCGACACCGGAATAAATAACGAAGCGCGCGCCTTTCTGCACTGGGAACACTTCGCGCACGATGCCGACATCGGCGTACGCGGCATCGGGTACACACGCGAGGAGGCATTCGCCGAGGCCGCGCTCGCGTTGACCGCCGTCATCGCCGATCCCACCGGCGTGCGTGCCGTGGAGCCGATCGACATACGCTGCAGCGCCCCGGATGACGACATGCTGCTGGTCGATTGGCTCAACGCCCTGATCTACGAAATGGCCACACGCAAGCTGCTGTTCTCGCGCTTCGATGTGCATATCGCCAATCACTGCCTCGATGCGCACGCCTGGGGCGAACCGGTGTTGAACGAACATCATCAACCGGCAGTCGAGATTAAAGGGGCTACGTATACGGCGCTGCGAGTCGCGAACGAAAACGGTTTGTGGGTAGCCCAATGCGTAGTGGATGTTTAACGCTCATACACGGAGCTCGCGTATGCACACGACCTCTCTCAGGCACGTCACTGTAAAAAGGAAAGCGGCCTTGCTGTTCGCAATCTGCTGGGTGATTGCCTTCCTGTTCCTGTTTGCCCCCACCGCAACGAAAACGCCTCCGGCACTGTGGCACCCCTGGGCGGTAATTCTCGCCGTGAGCTACAGCGCCTACGCCGGCGCAGTGTTTCTGGTTGAGATCCTGCGCCTGAGCACGTCACGGTTCGGCATTCGCAACGACGCGACCCACTTTCGTTGGGTGATGATCGCATCATTGCCGCTGGTGGCGATCGCGGCCGTCGTTTGCTGGTGGCTATCGCGAGCGCACGGATAGCATCCGCGGTAACATCCGGGATCCGCCACCCTCGCAACCCGGAAGCACACGTTCGATGGATGTCTCGCTTTTCACGCGCCGTGCCGAGCACACCTGGGAAATCGCTCCGCACGCGGCCATGCGCGTGCCAGCCGTGATCTACGCCGACGCGCAACTCATCCGCGATATGGATCACAAGGTCTACGAACAGTTGCGCAATGTCGCGTCGCTGCCCGGCATTGTGAAGGCCGCTTACGCGATGCCGGATGCACATTGGGGCTACGGCTTTCCCATCGGCGGTGTGGCGGCCTTCGACGCCGATGACGGCGGCATCGTCTCCGCGGGCGGCGTCGGTTACGACATCTCCTGCGGCGTGCGCTGCTTATACACGCGTATGAGCGTCGACGAGGTGCTGGCAGTGCAACAACCGCTCGCCGATACGCTTTACGACAAAATCCCCGCCGGCCTCGGCAGCACCGGCGCCATCCGCCTGGCGCAATCAGACATGGATAAAATGCTGGTGGGCGGCGCGCGCTGGGCCATCGAGCAAGGTTGGGGCGAACACGACGATCTGGCGCGCATCGAGGAAACCGGCCGCATGGACGGCGCGCGACCCGATTGCGTCTCCGATCAGGCCAAGAAACGCCAGCGCGATGAAATGGGCACGCTCGGTAGCGGCAATCATTACCTCGAAGTGCAAAAGATCGTGCACGTATACGACGCGCAGGCGGCGGGCGCGTTCGGGCTGTTCGAGAACGAGGTGGTGATTTCCATTCACTGCGGCTCGCGCGGCCTCGGCCATCAGATCGGCACCGAGTTTCTAAAGAAGATGGCCATCACCGCCCACGCGCACGGCATCGCCCTGCCCGAGCGCGAACTCGCCTGTGCGCCGATTCATTCCAGCGTCGGCGAGGAATACCTGGGCGCAATGCGCGCCGCCATTAACTGTGCGCTCGCCAATCGCCAGATCCTTACACACCTCACGCGCGAGGCCTTCGCACACGTGTTGCCCGGCACGCGCCTACCGCTTTTCTACGATGTCTCGCACAACACCTGCAAAGTGGAACAGCACATGGTCGACGGCGCGCGCCGTCGGCTCTACGTGCATCGCAAAGGCGCCACGCGTGCCTTCGGTCCCGGTCATCCGGACGTGCCGGAGGCATTCCGCGCCGTCGGCCAGCCGGTGTTGATCGGCGGCTCCATGGGCACGGCGTCGTACGTACTCGCCGGCATGGCAGAAGGCGAAGCGCGCTCGTTCAGCTCCGCGTGCCACGGCGCCGGCCGCGCCATGAGCCGGCACCAGGCGTTCAAGACCTGGAAAGGCCAACAGGTAATCGACGAGCTGGCCACTCGCGGCATTTTTATCCGCAGCCCGTCGGCGCGCGGCATCGCCGAAGAAGCGCCGGGCGCGTACAAGAATGTCTCCGCCGTTGTCGAGGCCGCCGAACAGGCCGGCCTGGCACGCAAGGTCGTGCGCCTTGAACCACTTATTTGCATCAAGGGGTGACGGCGTTTTGGGTTACGCCCTCCGGGTAATTCAAAAATGTAGGGTGCGCTGTGCGCACCCATCGACAAAAACGGTGCGTGGAACGCACCCTACATAAATAAATGAGAGCTTCCCTAATGTAAGGTGTACAAACTGGAAATTCCGCGTCCGCGGGAGTCGTGACGAAGCACCGCCAGAAGAGAAAAGCCGTACCGCATGGCGACGGCCAAAAGCACACTAAAAGACGACCGCCGGCAACAACTGCCGCCCCGGTGACGAGGTGAGTCATCCGATCCGGGAACGCGTGCGACTACACACCGCGGAACCGAGTTGAAAGGAAAACCGGCTCCGGTGCTTTTGGCGCCGCAACGCTACGGCTACAATGCCAGCATTCACCCCCACTCAGGAAATGATTCTCATGGCCAAGAAGAAAGCCCGCGCGAAAGCGAAAGCAAAACCGAAACTCAAGTCGAAGTCCAGGCTCAAGACAAAGGCGAAAGCCGTACTGAAGGCGAAAAAGCGCCCCGCGGTCAAAGCCAAACCCAAGGTGAAGGCAAAAGCCAAACCGAAAGCGATGAAGCCGAAGGCGGCCGCACCGAAAAAAGCGGCGCCCGCCAAGAACGCACCGGCCGCCGCGAGCGCCACCTCGTTGCCGAATATGGAAGTCGCCACCACCAGCGGCGGCCGCCTGCGGCTCTCCGATCTCAAAGGCAAGAACGTGGTGCTGTACTTCTACCCGAAAGACGACACGCCGGGCTGCACCACCGAAGGCTGCGACATTCGCGACCGCTACGCCGACTTCCAGGGTAGCAACACGGTGGTGTTCGGCGTCTCGCGCGACGATCTCGCCTCGCACGAAAAATTCAAATCCAAGTTCGGTTTTCCGTTCGAGCTGATTACCGATCCGGAAGAAAAACTGTGCCGGACGTTCGACGTCATCCGCAAGAAGTCGCTCTACGGCAAGGAATACATGGGCGTCGATCGCTCAACGTTCGTCTTCGACAAGCAGGGAAAGCTGCGTAAGGAGTTTCGCAGCGTGAAGGTCGATGGCCACGCAGAAGAAATTCTGAACACATTGAAAAGCCTTTGATGCACTGAGTATTCACCGCAAAGGCGCGAGGCACGCAAAGAAAATGCATCTTAAAACCTTTGCGCTCTTTGCACCTTTGCGGTGAAAAGTAGTACCTTTGGTACGCCCCTTTCCCGACCAAGCAGTACTTATAAGCTTCAGGCTACATGACCGAGAAACGAAAGATCTTTGTACTGGACACCAACGTCCTTATCCACGATCCCTCCTCGATTCTGCGTTTCCACGAACACGACATCGTCATCCCGATCGTCGTGCTCGAGGAGCTCGATCGCGTCAAGGTCGGCATGTCGGAAATTGCGCGCAACGTGCGGCAGGTGAGCCGCATGATCGACGGCATGGTCGAGAAGGCCAACGGCAACATCAGCGGCGGCGTGAAATTGCCCTCGTACGCGCCCGAGATGCAGACCGGCCGCCTGTTCTTCCACATGGAAGCGGTGCGCGCCAAGTTGCCCGATGGCATGTCGCTGGAACATGCCGACAACGTGCTGCTCGGCGTCACGCTCGATCTCGGCAAGAGCCATCCCGACCGCCAAGCGGTGCTGGTCACCAAAGACATCAACCTGCGCATCAAGGCGCACGCACTCGGCGTCCGCGCCGAAGACTACACCAACGACCAGGTGCTCGAAGACGCCAACCTGCTCTACACCGGCATGGACAAACTGGATGCGGATTTCTGGGACAAGCACAGCAAGGAAATGGAGTCCTGGAAGGAAGAAGGCCGCACGTTCTACCGTCTCAAGGGCCCACGTGCCCGCAGCTGGTTCCCGAGCCAGTTCCTGCAGACCACCGACGAGAATCCCTTTGAAGCCATCGTGCGTCGCATCGAAGGCGATTCGGCGATCATTGAAGTCGTGCGCGACTTCAAATCCGATCGCCACAAAATCTGGGGCATCAACGCCCGCAACCGTGAACAGAACCTGGCGTTCAATCTTTTAATGGATCCGGAAGTCGACTTCGTCAGCCTGCTCGGACACGCCGGCACCGGCAAAACGCTGCTCACCCTCGCCGCCGCGCTCACGCAAACGCTTGAGACGCGCCGCTACAGCGAAATCATCATGACACGCCAGACCGTACCGGTCGGCGAAGACATCGGCTTCCTCCCCGGGACCGAAGAAGAAAAGATGGGCCCGTGGATGGGCGCCCTCGAAGATAACCTCGACGTGCTGCAGGAAACTACCGGCAGCAGCGAACACGGCGCCTGGGGCCGCGCCGCCACCAACGACTTCCTGCGCCAGCGCATCCGCATCAAGTCGCTCAACTTCATGCGCGGCCGCACGTTCCTGAAAAAATTTCTCATCATCGACGAGGCGCAGAACCTGAGCCCGCACCAGATGAAGACGCTCATCACGCGCGCCGGTCCGGGCAGCAAGATCGTCTGCCTCGGTAACATCGCCCAGATCGACACGCCGTATCTCACGGAAACGACGTCCGGCCTGACGTACGTCGTGGATCGCTTCAAGCAATGGGAACACAGCGGACACATCACGCTGCAGCGCGGAGAACGTTCGCGCCTGGCGGACTACGCGACGGAAGCGCTGTGATTTCAGTGCCGCACGAGAAGCACGGTAGTCACGACACGGGGCCACGCAGGCCCCGTTTCTTTTTCTGTTCTTAAAATGTAACACCGCAAGATTTGTCAAATCCCGCCATGTTATCGTCGCCTGACATTCAGCGAGGTTAGCGATGAAGAAAACGGGTAGTTGGGCAGACTACGAGAAGCGCCTGAATCGTGTAACGGCATATATCCACGATCACCTCGACGATGACATCGATCTCAACAAACTGGCCGAGATCGCCTGCCTGTCGCCGTATCATTGGCACCGGATTTATCAGGCCATGCGGGGAGAGACGCCTGCCGCCGCCGTCAAGCGCCTGCGCCTGCATCGCGCGGCGGGGTATCTGGCGCAGACTTCCATGCCGATTGAGGAGATTGCCGACAAGTCGGGCTACCCGAATCTTCAGTCATTCACTCGCATCTTCAGTTCCGTTTACGGCATGCCGCCCGCTCAATACCGCAAGAACGGAAGCCATACTCAATTTCAATCGCAGGATTCGCAAGGGAACGATGCCATGTATAACGTTGCTATCAAAAACCTCCCGGCCATCAAGGCAGTCACCGTGAGCCATGTCGGCTCGTACATGGAAATCGGCAAGGCGTTTGATACGCTCTACGGCTGGTTGGGCGCGCGCAATCTTATAAACAACGGCATGCGCTCCATCGGCATTTTTCTGGACGACCCGACCGCGGTTCCCGAAGAGAAGCTGCGCTCGCGCGCAGGTATCGTTGCCGACGAAACGCTTCCTATCGAACCACCGTTGGAGTACGCGCAAGTCGCCGCAGGTCCTTACGCCGTTCTAAGGCATAAGGGCCCCTACGCCGATATGCGTGCCGCGTATCGGTGGCTCTATGGAGAATGGCTGCCGCAGTCGGGCCAGGAAGCCGCCGATGCGCCCGTGTTCGAGGAATATCTCAACAGCCCGCGCGACACGGCACCGACAGAATTAATGACAGACATTTTCTTGCCGTTACGATAAACGCGATGAAGCACAAAAAGTCCTGGACGGAAAAACTGGATGATCCGCGCCCGCACGTGGTCAAACCAGCGCCGATCGATATTGCCGGCATGAAGGCTGGCGAGATCATGCTCGTCCCTTCGCCCAGAATCGTCGATGACTTCATACGGAAAATCCCAAAAGGCACGAGCATGGACGTTAGGACCTTGCGAAAAAAACTAGCGCGAAAATTTCGCGCACAAGTGACCTGCCCCATCACCATGGGCTTTCATCTAAAAACCGTAGCGGAAGCAGCCTACGAGTCGTACGAACAGGGCGCTACGCTGGCCGACATCACGCCGTTCTGGAGAGTGCTGGACGCTCAGTCGCCGACCACAAAAAAACTTTCCTGCGGAGCGACATTCGTTACACAGCAACGCGCACGGGAAAACATATAATTCGCCGGCCACCTCCCGCTATAATTTTGAATGAATTCCCGCGCACCGCAGTGGTCACATCGGTATGAGCCTCCGACGCAGGAACACTGCCGTGCACCACACCCTGGAAGACGTCATTGAGCAATGGCCCAAAGCGCCGCGGGAGTCGGCAAAGAGACTGCTTGAATATTATGGCCGGCCGGACGAGTACTCGGAATCGGAGTTGATCTGGCACAAGACCAGGGACGGATGGAAGCGAACCGTGCTCTCTCGCGACGAGGTGTCGCACGACTTTCCGGCGCATCACACCGACTTTCTGGAACAGTTCATCGACTACAAGGTTCCGCTCGCCATGTACTCGAGGCTGGCGGAGTACGACGGCAGCCTGGTCGCCGAGCGCACGAAAGGAGAAATGTCGGCCCGCTGCGGTGGCACCGCGATGAACTTCGTGGCGATAAATCTGGCGCACGACATCATTACGCGCAGGCTGACGGTCGCCGAAGCGCGTGAGGAGTACACGCGTTTGTATCGGGCATACAAGAAAGGCGGAAAGCCGCCCTATACGCAGAGCTTTCAGTTCCCGCTCCCCAAAGAAGACACCAAGGACCCGGATACGCCGATCTTGCCTTAGCAGGTTGCTGAAAAACTCATAAACAAACCCTCATGGCGTCACACGGGCGGACATAACTTTTTACGAGTCTTTTATCCTTAATATGTAGGGTGCGCTGTGCGCACCGCCCTGGGTGCGTGGAACGCACCCTGACCCGGTCGTACTGCACGTCGGGGACGCGATGAAGTGGCATCGCTACTCCGGTATCTTCACGACGCCATTTGAAAAGGTAATCAGATCGCTCGCGGCGGGGCTGGTACTGATTGGCGGAACGTTCGCCGTGGTAAGCGGCGGTGCGCTGCCCGGCGTGCCGCCGCGCGGCACCGTGTGCACCACCTGGCTCGGCGGCAACGGCTTGCCATTCTTGAGGTGGTCGTACATTAGATTCAATGCCTGGATGAAATACACATGCAACGGCACCATACGCGTGTCGTAACCGGGAACGGCGTTGAACGCATCGAGGTGCTGCGCATGTGTCACCTCGATGTATCGGGTGTTGCTGGAAAACGGCCGCACCAGTTTGTTCAGGCCGAAATACGCGCGCGCGGTGTGATTGGGCGCAATGATGGCGTCCGCGCGTCCGTGCACGATGATCGCCGGCTTGTCGAGCGTGCCCGACGCACGCGCTTGAAACACCCCCATCGCGACGCGCGCGGCGTCGGCATGCAGCGCGTTGCTCAGGGGCAAACCGGTAACGGGGTCTCTATCGGTCGCCACGGCGCGCAGACATAAGGCGCCATCGAGGTTAAGGTCCTGCCGGCCGGTCGACGGCGACGTGGCGGCGCGATCGAGCTTCGGGCCGTCGAGCGACAAGTTGTAAATCAGATTGATGCCTGCCGTCGGCGCCAAACCGTTCCCGAGGGCGAAGACCTGCGCCACGTCGGTCGCCGGCGCCGGATTGCCGGCCGCGTCGGTAGCGCCGAAACTGAAGCCACACAGATTTTCTTTTACCGAGAAGCGTCCGTAGGCATTGGCGTAGGTCACGACGAGCGCCTGCACGACGTTGGAGCTGTAGTGCAACGGCTGCAACAGGTTTTGTTCCACCAGAATTCCCGCGGCGTTGATCTTCTGTTGCGCCTCGTCAGCCTGGCCGGCCAGGTCCGTTGCCGTCAGCAATCCCTTTTCCTTCAGCGACTGGCAGCGGTTCGGGCGCAAGTCGGTCGTGGAGCCGGGTGCCGTAAGCGGTGCGTGAAGCGGCGCGTTGACATTGGTAGCCGCCAGCGAGGCGCAGGGCTGATAGAGATTGATCGTGGTCATGTAATCGAGAATGGCGCGGCTGTGATTGGGGAAGCTCACCGCCGGCTGCGTGCCCTGCTTGATGCTGAAGACACCGATCGGAAACGGCTGCACGTTCGGTTCCGACACCGCCACGCCGTCAATCAAGCCCGAGATGTCGAGCTCGGCGGCGCGAATCGCGGCACCGCCGCCGTTCGAGACGCTCGAGGCGATCACGATGGTGTTGGATTTGTGAAGCGCCGGGCGGCCCTGGCGGTGATGCTCGTTGAGCACCCACAACGCAAACTCGATCGCCTGCAGCGTATGGCGGCCCCCGTCGCGTTCCGGGTTCAGGCGCGAGTGGGCGTGCTTGAAGGCAAAGCGATTCGGCGTCGCGGCGTTGAACGTTGCGCGCTCGGCGAACGACAGGTCGGCGGTGAAGTTCGACGACGTGCCGGCGGCATCGGCGCCGATCCGCATCCCGTTCATAAGATTGACGGTGTTATTCCGGATATCGTGCACGCCCATGCCGGTGCCTTTGTCGGCATACGCGACCGCGCAACCGCGCTTGAGACCCCACTCTCCGGAAGTCGCGATGGCGCCGTAGATGCCGCGCGACCCGGACGATGTGCCAGTGATGACGCAGGCGTTGTCGGCGGTGAAGTGAATCGGCACCTGCACCATCAGCGTGACATTTTTCTGGCCGCTGCCGTCGTCCGTGTAGGCGATATACTCGGTGCCGGCAATCCTGCCCTCACCCGAAGTGGGATTGCCGTTGGCGTCAACGTTGGGTCCGTACAGCACGCCGTAGCCTCCGCCCGGCGTCATGTCGACCAGCGCACGATAGTTGGTGTAAATGGCATGCCGGCGCAATTCGGCACCGCTGGGGTTGCTCGCATCGGCGTATCGCGGCGCGGGTCCCGCCAGACCGCTTTTCCCCAACCCCGCGGTCAGCAGATCGTCGCTCACACCATCGTAGTGCTGGATGGAGATCGGCCCCTTGATAAACGACGGCGGCGCTGCGGAATTCACGGTCGCCGAAATGCCGAATGCGAACCACCACAGCGAAGCGAACATTGATTTTCCTTGCACACCCGGTCTCCGTTACGTCCTTGTAACTCGCACGCACGCGAAGACGCGCGCGCGGCAGGTGTCTTGGTACAAAAACGGCAAGCGCGAATCGGCATGGGGATATACACCTGTGAGTAGAAACCCCGCAAAAAGTTCGGTCATTCATTCGACTGCCGGCATCAGCGCGGCGCTGAACGCAAATCGATGCCGATAAGCAGACCGCAGAGGGCCCATGAACTCGAAGGCTTCACGCGCAGATTCACAATCGCACGGAAGCACGCCGATTTTCTGGCAGCCAAAACCCATTCGCAAAATGACTCTATTCGACACCGGAAATCGACGAGTGGCGTAACGACGTTGATCGCATTGCGTTAGGGTTGTTCGCATGCAGCAAACCGAGAGAGAATGAATTTCGTTTCATTACGCTCTGACGATCATAGGGATCGTGAGTCGGAGGCAGCAATGGGCAACAAGAGACCGAGGACGCACTACGACAACCTCCAGGTTGCGAAACATGCGAGTCCGGAAGTAATCAAGGCGGCGTACCGCGGCCTGTCGCAGCGGTATCACCCCGACAAGAACATCGGCGATCGGCAGGAGGCCGGGCGCATCATGCGCCTCATCAACGAGGCCTACGAAGTCTTGTCCGACCGCGAACGACGCGCCCAGCATGACCGCTGGATCGCCGACATGGACGGCGGCGGCGCGCACAGCAGCGCCGTGCCGGGGCCGCTGAAGGCAGGCAACGTCAGCTTCGGTCATCTTCCGCGCGAAATTCAACAACGCTTGCAAGACCGTTCGAAAGGCCGCGTCGGCAACCAGCTGAAGGTGCCGATTGGCGGCGTGCTGTCGCACTACCTGTGGGTGGTGTGTCTGTGCGGCTGGTTCTGGCTGCTGTTCATGTTCGCGCGCAGCGCGCCCTGGAGCGCGCCGACGACCACGGTCTATGGCGCGCTCACGCTGGTCGTGGCCGTCTTTCTCGGCAGTAACACGCACGCGCTCTTGCGCTGCTTCTTCTCGCCGCTAAAACGCGATTTCATCCTGACACCGATTTATTTCATCAGAACGTGGAACGACGACATTACCTATTGGCCGATCTGGGAGCTAAAAGACGTTCACGTCACGCACCGATACCAAAACGGCATTTACATGGGCTCGGATACCTCGATGCAGTTCGCCGGCGAAACACTGGTGATCACGATCCGTGGCGAAGGTCTGGCGCAGAAATTTCTGGAACAGCTGCGCACGTACGAACGACAGGCGCGCTTGGCGCTGGCGCACAACAACGTGGATTTCTTTCTGAAAGAGGACGATTTCCGCGACGTGGAACCGCCACCGCCAAAGAGTAAACGCGGGCTCACCAGTGAGGCGTTGGCGGGTTACGGAATCTCTATTCTGACTGCGGCGCTTCTGTTTTCAGTGGCGTACAACGTCAACCTCCACCGGGCCCTGAACGAATCGACGCAAGCCGAACACGCGGTATTAAATTCCAGTTCGCCCTGCCTCACGCCGGGCGTCTCATTCTGTTCTTAACTGCAACATCTCCGCGGCACCGCGCACGATGGCATAACGCTCGCCGTGCCGCGGCGCGACCGGCGCGGATCGCTGCCGGTCCGCCCAGTGGATCTCCAGCGTCGCCGACCCACACTGGCGGTGGACACGCGCATCGCCCGGCGACAGCGAAAAAGACCGGCCACCGAGCGCGTACTCGGCGGGCAGGCCGGCCTTGTTTCTGACTTCGAATTCAATCATGGCCGATTGCGGCAGGCCGAACATCTGCACCGCGTAGTAGTAATTGGTTTCACTGTTACGCACGATGGCGACGCCGATATCGGTCACGTCCGGGTTGAGCAGGTTCTTGCGGTGACCCGGAGACCGCTCCCAGCCTTCCAGAAACGCGCGCGTGAGGTCGTCTGCACGAAAGCCATCCGAGCTGAATTGAAGCGCGAGATTTTCAGTCACGATGCAATACTCGTAACCGCGCTGCTGCGCGCGTTCGTGCGGGCGACGACCATCTGCGTCATGGCCAAACTTTTCGCTGCGGCTCAGAAAGCGCGCGAATTCCAGCGCCGTGTCTGCCAGCACTTTGTTGCTGACAACCCTGCCGCGTCCTTCCTGCTTGCGGAATTCATTCGTGCCCGACACGATCATCTGTGCCACCTTCTCCGTGTCGGCCGACTTTTCTTTTTTTGCTTGCACCGGAACAACAAGAAACGCGAGGAACAGCAGCCAACCAAGACGCTGAGCAATCATGCGCAGTGCACCCCGTGTGAGTAACAATCCTGATACGCTGCCCGAACAACGCATCGGAAATCGAGTGACGAAAGCGGCTTACCCTTCTAAGAAAACGAACACGCAACGACTGAGATCAATACCCTTCTAACTTGAGCTTGAGATCCGTCGGACTGGTGGCGTAGTAGAGCGCGGTATCCTGATCGATATCGTTGGAGCGCACCAGGTTATACAGCGACTGGTCGAAACTCATCATGCCCTCCGCCGCCGTTCCCTTCTTGATCAGATCGGAGAGGTCTTTGATCTTCAGCGGATCGAGGATCAGTTCGCGCGCCAGCTGCGAGACCGTCATGACCTCGCAGGCCACCACGCGACCATTACCACTCTTGTGCGGCAACAGGCGCTGCGACACCACGGCGCGCAGATTCTGCGCCACCTTGGCGCGCACCGAGGGCTGGCCCTCGGCCGGGAAGCTGGTGATGACGCGCGAGACGGTTTCGGCCGCGGCCGGTGAGTGCAGCGTCGAAAACACCAAGTGGCCGGTCTCGGCGGCGAGCATGGCGGTCTCGATGGTTTCCGGATCGCGCATTTCGCCGAGCAGGATGACGTCCGGGTCTTCGCGCAAGGCCGCGCGCATGGCGTCGGCGAAGGTGCTGGTGTCGATGCCGACTTCGCGCTGCGTGATGATGGATTTCTTTTCGGTGAACAGGAATTCGATCGGGTCTTCGATCGTGATGATGTGATCGCTGCGCGTGGTATTGATCATATTGATCAGCGACGCCAGCGTCGTCGATTTACCCGATCCGGTGGCGCCCGTGATCAGCACCAGGCCGCGCTCGAGCTTGATGAGCTCAGAGCAGATAGCCGGCAGATGCAAGTCCTGCGGCGTTGGGATGACTGTATTAATGACGCGCAACACCATGCCGATGGAACCGCGCTGGTAAAACAGGTTGGCGCGCACGCGCCCGATGTCTTTAAAGCCGATCGACAAGTCCACCTGGTGATCTTTCTCGAACATCTGCTGCAGGCGCGCCGACATCATGGTGCGCGCGAGCCGGTCCATGAATTCGGCCGGCAGCGGCGGAATTTCGCGCAACGCGCGCAGCCCGCCGTCGACGCGCATAATCGGATGGTTGCGCGTACGCAGATGCACGTCGGAGGCTTTCACCTTCACGGCATGTTGCAGCACCTGACCCAGGAGCTTGAGCGGATCGGTGGTCGAACTGATGGCAGCGGACGTAGCAGTGCCGGCATCGGCGGCAGTGGCCATGCCGACCATTTTGGGCGTAGTAGCGTCGGTCATTGTTAGTTCGGAATTCCGGCTGGAGTGCGCACCCCTAATTGAAGCAGTCGGGGGGGAGATGTCAACGCGACACGCGTTATCCTTTCTTCAGAAGAATCGTGTACTCACCGCCTGCCTGCGTGAGCTCGAGCAGCGCGTGCCCGGTGCGTTGCGCAAACAGCCGGAAGTCCTGCGCCGAACTCGGGTCGGTCGCAACGATCCGGAGCGTCTGGCCGCTGCGCATGTCGCTGAGCGCCTTTTTGGCGCGCAGGATCGGCAGCGGGCAGTTCAGGCCGCGCGCATCGACGTCGAGGTCAGCGGTCATGAGGCGTCCTGTCGATACCGTACGCCTGGCGGATCAAAAGCGGCATGCATGGAAATTTCCCGGCGTTTAGCCTGTCTAACTTACCGTCGCTGATATATTAGTCCTTTTAGATATGCTCGGAATGCCTGATTGCCCCTGATTGTTTGGGAACGCCACAGCCAAGCCGGTACACTTCGAGAACATAAAATACCGTCGCGGTGCACGTTTCGGACCGCCAGACGTTTACGTCGAGATTATATCCATCTTCCCGAGCCGACCCGATTGTGCGTCCCGATGATTCCCACATGAATCGACTCCTATTGCCGCGTTTGCTGCTCGTCTGGGCGTTGCTGATCCAGGGCATGGCGTCGGTGTGCGCCGATAACATTAATCTGCCAGACCTGGGCGATGAATCGGCGGCGGCCATTTCCCCGGCGCAGGAGCGCCGCCTCGGCGAAGAGTTCATGCGCTACGCGCGCCAGTCGCTCGTGTTCGTGGACGACCCGGAAATCAACGACTACCTGCAGACGCTCGGCCAACGCCTGGTGGCGCACGCCGACACCCCGAACAAGGACTTTCGTTTCTTCATGGTCAACGACCCGACCATTAATGCCTTCGCGGTGCCGGGCGGATTTGTCGGCGTCCACAAGGGCCTGTTCCTCGGCACTCAAAGCGAGGGTGAACTGGCCTCGGTGCTGGCGCATGAAATAACGCACGTCGTCCAACGCCACATCCCGCGCATGATCGCCGAATCCAACCGCATGTCACTGCCGGCGATGGCCGCGATCCTTGCCTCCATTCTGCTGGCCGGCGCCGGTCACGGTCAGGGTGCCGAGGCCGGCATCGCGTTGACCACGGCCGCCGTCACGCAACGCGGCATTAATTTTACGCGCGAGTTTGAAGAAGAGGCCGATCGTCTCGGTATGGCCACGCTGGCACGCTCCGGTTTCGATCCGCAGGCGATGCCGTCCTTCTTCCAGCGCATGCAGACACTCACGCGCGCCAACGAGACCAACCTGCCTGAATTCCTGCGCACCCACCCGGTCACGGTGAATCGCATCGCCGATGCACGCAATCGCGCCGACCGTTTGCCCAAAGTGCTGGCGCGCGACAGCGACGACTACGTGCACGTGCACGCCAAGCTGCGGGCGATGGGCGAAGGCGACAGCGCCGAAATCGTTCGCGGCTTTCGCGAAAATCTGGAACGTAATAAATATCGCAACCTGAATGCCGAGCGCTACGGCTACGCGCTGGCGCTGCAGCGCATCCGGGACTTCGGCGCTGCGCGCGCGGAGGCACAAAAGCTGGTCACGCAGCAGCCCAACCGGATTTACTACCGGGTACTGCAAGCAGAGATCGACATGGACGCGGGCCAGACCGACCAGGCGCTCGCCCTCTACGCCCAGGCCTACCAGATGGCGCCGAGCCATGCGGGCTTACTGCGTTATTACGCGGCGGCGCTGCTCAAGGTACATCGCAACGCGCACGCCTTTGAACTGCTCAAGACCGCTGTGCGTCAAACCACTGACGACCCGTTGCTTTATCGCCAACTCGCGCAAGCCGCCGGTGACAGCGCCCATCCGCTGGATGCACATAAGGCGATGGCCGAGCATTACTACTTAAACGGCAATCCGATAGCGGCGATGGAGCAATTGCGAATCGCGCTGCGTTATGCCTGCGATAACTTTTATCAGTCCTCCAGCATCGAGGCGCGCATTGCCGCCATCCGCGATGAGGTAGATTTATTCGACCCGAAAGCCGGCGCGCCGCCGGCGCGTCCCCCGACCGCACGTGCGCCACATCCGTCGCCACAAGATTGCGCCAATCCGTCGGCGCCAACGCGCGGCGCGGCGGTCAAGTAAACAGCACGATCCCGCACTGCCGTACGTCCGTCCCGGGGGTGGCGCTTACCGTGATAAGGCTTGTCATTCACCGCGTTTGGGGTATTCTCCCGAGCACGTCATCGCACCATCGGTGAAATTTTTTCGGGTACCGACGACAGAAAGCTATGCGCACCCACTCATCACCACCCGGCATCGGCGTTGCGGCATTTTTCGCTGGCGTCACTGCAGCACTATTACTAATAGCCACGCTCGTCGGCGCACCGTCGGCGCAGGCCGCGGGTCAGGCACCGGATCCCAAGCTGTGCAACGACACCGCTAATCCGCCGCAGGACGTTGTCACCCACGGCGGCTGCATCGCCATTTCGCGCACCAAAGGTAACTGCCAGGCGTGCCATTTTGTCGCCGGCACCGCGGCTGGGAATATCGCCCCACCGCTCGTTGGCATGGCGCAGCGATTCCCGGACAAGGCGCGCCTGCGTGCACAAATTCAGGACGCCAGCAAAGCCAACCCTAAAACGGTCATGCCGCCCTACGGCCGTCACGAGATCCTCACGTCCGAGGAAATCGACAAAGTGATTGAATGGCTGCAGACGTTATAACGCCCATCGAAAGATCAGGACGACCCGTGAACTTCGCTCGCCGCAATCTCTTCAAAGGTGCCCTCGTCGCAACAGCCTGGCTTGCCGCTGGCGTGCTAAAGCCCTTGCGTGCGCTGGCCGCGGAATGGCCCAAGACCGGTTTCGAGTCGCGCAAGATCGAGGACAGCCTGCAGCATCTTTTCGGCATCACGCAGACAACGCCGTCGGCCTCGATCAAGATCACCGCGCCCTATCAGGCCGAAAACGGTGCCACCGTGCGGCTCGCCGCCACGACCGATTTGCCGAACGTGAGCACGATCGCGGTGTTCGTGGAAAAGAACGAACGCCCGCTGATCATGGCCATGAACTTCAGCGGCGCGCAGGCGTATCTGTCGCTGCGCATGAAAATGGCCCAGACCTCGGACGTGTACGTGGTTGCCAAATCGCAGGGAAAACTCTACAGCGCCAAGCAGAGCATCAAAGTGACCGTCGGTGGATGCGGCGGATAGTCATTCACTGAACGCAACAGAAATCGACCATGGCTGACAAACGAACCCGCATACGCGCCAAATTGATCGACGATGGCGCAGCCGAAATTTTCGTGCTAATCAGTCATCCCATGGAAACCGGTTTACGCGTCAACCCGCAGACCAAGGAGAAGATTCCGGCGCACTTCATCCAGAAAATAACGTTCCTGCTGAATAACAAGGAAGTCGCCGTGGCCGATACCGGCATCGCCGTGTCGAAAGATCCGCTCGTGAGCATCCGCGTCAATGCGAAACCGGGAGACACGGTGAAAGTCATGTGGAGCGACAACCTCGGCGACAAGGATGAAACCGAAATTGTCATTGGTGAAGGCGCCTGAGCGCCCGCGCCACCAGAGAGATGGGTACAAGGGACGAACACATGCGCAAGGCTTTTAATTTCCTGTTCCTGACCGCCGTGGCGGCATGGCTCGGCATGACCGCAGCGCATGCCGACCCGGCCGCCGACGCCAAACAGGCACGCGAGTTCTTCAAAAGAAAATTCCCGGCCGTGGCGCTCGAAGAATACGCCGATGGCCTGTATGCCCTGCCCGGCTTCGAGGAATACCGCGAACAATGGCTCACGTTCAAAGACCTGCCGCCATTCGAGATCGGACTGGAAAAGGGCAAGAAGCTGTGGGAAACACCGTTCAAAAACGGCAAGACCTTCGCCAGCTGCTTCAGAAACGGCGGTAAGAATGTCGCCCAGGGTTACCCCTACTGGGACAAACAGACCAAACGCGTGCGCACGGTCGAAATGGATCTGCGCGACTGCGCCAGGCGCAACGACGCCGAATTTAAATTTCTCACCGCCGATCTCGACCGCGATCAGGCGGCGCGCGTTCAGCTGGCCGAATTATCGGCGTATTTTTATTCCATGTCGCGCGGCAAGCCGATCAAACCGGATGTCGACTTCACCAATCCGGACGCGCTCAAGGCCTACGAAGAAGGAAAGAAATTCTGGTGGGCGCGCCGTGGCCAATGGAATTTTGCCTGCGCCAGTTGCCACATCGAACTTGCCGGCAAGAACCTCGGCGGTAATCAACCGCTGTCAGCGGCGCTCGGCCACACCACGGCGTGGCCGGCGCAGCGGCTGGAATGGGGACGGATCGACACGCTGCATTTCCGCTACACCACTTGCCTGTCGCAGATGCGTGCCAAACCGCCGAAGCACGATGCGGTGATTTACGATCACATCGAACTCTACGAAAAAGTCATCAGCACCGGCCTGCCGTTACAAGTTCCGTCCATGCGGAACTAAAAAACTGTTCACCGCAAAGGCGCAAAGAGCGCAAAGGTTTTTCTCGATAAAAACACCAGGTCTTTCTTTGCGTCCTTTGCGCCGTTGCGGTGAAAATCGTTTTGACCGTTTCTTGATGTAACCCCATGAACCTCTCACGACGCGAATTCCTTGAACTCCTGGCCGCCGGCGCGGCCGGCATCGGTTTGTGCGCTTGCAACAGCAACACGCCCAGCATCGCCACGGCCTCGGCCGCCAATCTGTACGACGTCCCGACGTTCGGCAATCTGACATTGCTGCATTTCACCGATTGCCACGCGCAGCTACGACCGATCTATTACCGCGAGCCGTCGGCAAACATCGGCGCCGGCGCCGCACGCAACAAGCCGCCGCATCTGGTGGGCGAAGCGCTGCTCGGGCGCTTTCGTCTCGCGCCCGGTTCGATCGAAGCGCACGCCTTCACGCATCTCAACTTTGAGGACGCCGCGCGCCAGTACGGCAAGGTCGGTGGCTTCGCGCAACTCACCACGCTGGTCAAGAACCTGCGTCTGAGCCGTCCCGGTCGAACGCTGTTGCTCGACGGCGGCGATACCTGGCAAGGCTCGGCCACAGCGCTGTGGACGCAGGGGCAGGACATGATCGACGCTTGCAAACTGCTCGGTGTCGACGTCATGACGGGGCACTGGGAATTTACCTATGGCGAGGCGCGCGTGCGCCAGGCGATCGAGACAGAACTGCGCGGCAAGATCGATTTCGTGGCACAGAACGTGTTTGACACAAAGTTCGGCGAAGAGCTGGTGTTCGCGCCTTACGTCATGCGTGAGATCAACGCCGTCCCGGTCGCCATTATCGGCCAGGCCTATCCGTACACACCGATTGCCAACAACCGCTACGCGTTCCCGGACTGGTCGTTCGGCATCCACGAAGAAGCGTTGCAGAAACTTGTGCAGGAAGTGCGCGCCAAAGGCGCGCAAGTCGTGGTGCTGCTGTCGCACAACGGCACCGACGTCGATCTCAAGCTGGCCGCGCGCGTAAGCGGCATCGACGTTATCCTCGGCGGACACACGCACGATGCCATGCCGGCACCCTCACTGGTCAAGAACAACGGCGGCAAGACACTCATCGTGCATTCGGGCTCGCACACCAAATTTCTGTCGGTACTGGATTTCGAGATCAAACACGGACGCGTTCACGACTTTCGCTATCGCCTGCTGCCCATCTTCGCCAATTTAATCGCCCCCGACCGCGAGATGGCGGCCCACATCGATAAGGTGCGCGCGCCATACAAAAAGAAGCTCGAGGAAAAACTCGCTGTCACCGAGAGCCTGCTCTACCGCCGCGGCAACTTTAACGGCGGTTTCGATGAAGTGATCCTGCAAGCGCTGCTTGCCACCCAGGACGCACAGATCGCCTTCTCGCCCGGTTTCCGCTGGGGCCCGACGCTGCTGCCGGGTGAAACCATTACGATGGAACACGTGTTCGACCAAACCGCCATTACGTATCCGGGCGTGGCACTGAACACACTCACCGGTGAACAGATCAAAAACTTTCTGGAAGAAATCGCCGACAACCTGTTCCACCCCGACCCGTACTATCAGCAAGGTGGCGACATGGTGCGCGTAGCCGGCCTGCGCTATAGGCTGGATATCAGCCAGCCGATCGGCGGGCGCATTCAAAATCTCGAATTCAATAATGAACCACTGGATACCAGCAAGACATATAAAGTCGCGAGCTGGGCCAATAATCAGCCGCAAGCGGAAGGCGCCAAACCGATCTGGGACGTTGTGGCAAAATTCCTGAGAAGTAAAAAAACGATACAAATAAATGACGTCTACACACCGGAGCTCAAAGGGGCCGAGGGAGACGCGGGTTTCACGACCATGCGCTAGCGGTCATGCGCCCGCGCGACAAGATCCCAGCGATGCAACACCTGGTAACGTGAACCTCGCGCGCCGGGTTTGGACTCCACCAGCACAAATTGGCGCACCGGCCACACAATCGGTGCCACCGGCCCGGGCGGCGGACACGTCGCCAAATCGCGCACCAAGGTAATGTGCGCGCGATATTCCCGCTTCTCCGGTATTAACCCCACCGCAGATTGCGCCGACCTTAACGCCGCCACCACATCAAGCAACGGCGCCGGGACCTGCAACGGTCCCAACCACACTAGACCGCGGCGCGCGAAGACACCGAGCTGATCGAGGGTCAGATCAAAACCGCGCGCGCGTATCGTATCGGCCTCGCGCTGCAAACGAGCGCCCACCTCAGCGTTGACGGAACCGAGAAACGCGAGCGTCAGATGGAGGTTTTCCCGGCGGGCGCGCCGAGGAGATTCAAACTGTCGCAGGGCACTGTCGGCCGCGGCAAACATCTGCTGTTGCAGGGACACATCCGGCCAGAGCGCGAAGAACAAGCGCTGCGAGGTCGCTGATTCGTTAAAGGCGCGCTGACGCATAAGTTACCTGCCGATCCATCACGCAACACACTACGGCTGACGCAGCGCGCGCAACCTTGTCGTGCATTCCTCCAGGCTGCGCGCCTGCTCCATCGCCAGCACCGCAAGATCCTGATACGTCTCGCCGGCCAACGCCGGTCGGTGACAATCTTCAGTGAGTCGCGGATCGCGTAACTGGCCGGAGGGCGCCGCGCAGCTGCTCAAGCACAGGACCAGCAATGGGCTGAGACAGACAACTGTCGACGCTTTCGCGGACGATCTTGATGCGCTCACGATAGATCACCTCTTGTTGTTGGCCTTCGGCTTGCAGCCGGGAGACGGTCCTGGAATCGGCTTTGATTTGTTGCACGTCGTGTTCGGCGTGCTCGCGTTCACAGCCCGATTTGCCCACATAGACACCGGCCGCAAACAGACTCACGATGAGAATGATAAAAATGAGGGTTCGTTCGATCATTACAATCTCCGCGCTTTCCATGCTTGTCGGTGGCGGGCATTCTTTTTTCGCGCCGCCCTGATGCTACAGCAAAAGCCGTATTTCCGGGACAAGCCTCACTGCGGGGAACGACGGTAAGCTAACCGGCCTTCGGCGAAACCGTGACGAAGCGTTTTCTGGAGGTAAGACGGCGCCGGACGTGTCATTCCGATTCCGCCGCCTACCTGACCTCAAACATTGCGCGTGCGCCCCACACCAACCCCGGTGCGCTACCACCTGAGAAGGCATCGATGCAACGACTCGTGAAACACCCGGCAACGACGAAAAAGCGCATGTGCGGAATAGGCAACCGTCGCGCCAGATCGCCATGGTGCTCCCGAATACCGCCGGATTTCAGCGCCTGGATCAGGCGTGACGCCGGCCAGGCTGCGCACGCCGAAATCACAAGATTTTTTTCTGCGTCACCGTCATGGTGCCGCGGTCTCCAATCAGGGGAAATCTCTAGGGGCCTACAGTGCAATGCCCGATTCCGCTCAGCAATCTCCCCACGTATATATAGGCGCTCTCGAAATCAGGTGGTGATACACAAGGAGTGTGTATGGTTCCGCAGAAAGCTCAACTCATCCGGTCCGCCATGGACGTACTTTATTACACCGGCGCCTATAACCTGTTCTCGCCCGGCTGGAGTGGCGTCGGCGCGATTTTCATGTTGCACCACGTGCGCCAATCCAACGGTCGTGGACCGTTTTCTCCCAACAACATTCTCGAGGTCACGCCCGAGTTTGTGGAACAGACCATCCAGCAAGTACTGGCGCTCGACTACGACATCGTCGATCTGGACGAAGTGCAACGGCGACTGACGCAAGGAGACTTCCAGCGAAAGTTCGCCTGCTTCACGCTGGACGACGGCTACGTCGACAATTATCTGAACGCCTTTCCAGTGTTCAAGAAATATAACGCACCGTTCACAGTGTATATCCATACCGGACTGCCCGATGGCATGGCGGTGCTGTGGTGGTGGCTACTCGAGGAGATCGTGCGCGACAACGACGACGTTGCGCTGCGCGTCGACGACGAGCAACTCTTTTTCGAAACTGAGTCGCTGCGACAGAAGAAAAAGGCCTTCGATAGGATTTACTGGGCGATACGCTCACTGCCGCTGCACAAGCAACGCAGTGCCGTGGATGCGATGCTGGACAAATACAACGTCAATCCGTTGACGCTGTGCCAAAGCTCCGCCATGTCCTGGGGCATGATTGCCGAACTCGCGGGCAGCGGCCTGGCAACCATCGGCGCACACACCGTTACCCACGCCGCCCTGGCACGGCTTCGCACCGAAGAGGTCTACCAGGAGGCCACTCAGAGCCGCGAAATCATCTCGACACGTATCGGCCAGACCGTGCGCCACTTTGCCTATCCCTACGGCGATCCGGCGTCTGCCAGTCCGCGCGAATTCGAAATCATCCGTGGCCTCGGGTTTGCCACAGCCACCACGACACGCAAGGGCGTCCTCTACCCGGCACATGCACAACACCTGCATGCGCTGCCGCGCGTACCGTTGCACGGCGCGTATCAGCAGCTGCGTTATGTCGACGTCTACTTGAGTGGGGCGCCGGTTGCGCTGTGGCGCGGCTTTCGGCGCCTCGACGTGAACTGACACGACTGGGCAAGTAGAACGCCCTACCGCCGCCAACGCCACCTGAAGAACCAGACGCGTACATTGTGCGCAGGGGCGCGCAACCTCGGGAATCGCAACACCATACGCTTCGCCGCACGCCCGAGCGACAGCGGCACGACATAGAACCACCCCAGCAGGTGAGTGGCCTTGATGCAGTCGAACATCTTGAGTTCTTGATCGCACCAGCCATCCTTGTAGGGTTCGTCGCCAATCGTAAAATCAAAAATCTTTACTCCACGCGCGATCGACCATTCGAACATTCTGCGCAGCAGCACATTGCCGGGTGAATAGCGCGTCAACTCATCGCGCGCGTAGCTTGGAAGCAGGCAATAAAAACGATCGCGGTACACCAGACCCCAATGCGTGGCTTTCATCTCACCGTTCACAATCAGCGCCGAGAGGTGCACGAAGCCATCCTGCAGGCAGCGCCTCGACAGGTGATAGAAGAACTCTCGGTGTCCCGGCTCCGAAAAAAGGTCGCGCACGCCGAGTTCGTGATAACTCCTCGATTTCTGGGTCATCATCTCCGATAGCATGCGGTCGATGTCCTCGGCACTGTTCGCCACACGATACACAAGCGCGCCTTTCTCCCGCAGCCGCCGCTCCTTGCGGCGTTCGTCGCGCAACCAATGGGTATTTCGTTTCGCCTGCAAGAAGGCATCAAGCGTGGGGCCAAGCTCAGTGAAGTACGCCTTGGTCACATGTGGCGTGTGCGCAAGCGCGAGCAGTGGATTGCGTTGCGTGCCGATGAGCTCCGGCTGGCTATCGAGGATCACTGCATCGTGGCGTGGCAGGCGATCCCGAATCTCACGCCACAGCGCCCGAAACCGGTGCCTGTCCATGAACGAAGAAAAATCTTTGGCCAGTAACGGCGCACGATAGTCGGACACTCCGCCGCCCAACCACACCAGACACGACACGAATGCACGGCGTTCGACTGCCAGCGGAAGCAGCATCACCGGCGCGCCGTCAGCGGATTCAATCAGCGCAATACAGAGCGCGAGATTCGATTTCGCGCCGACAAATTCGTGCCAGCTTTTTAGCCACGCAAAGGTCTGAAAGGCGAATCCGTCCGCCTGCTTTTCGAATTCAGTCCATACAGACTGTACCGCGTCAAACGAATCGAAGACCGTTATTTTGAGGTCTTGCCCACGTGTCGTCTCGCGACTCGCGACGCTTGTGTCTTCGTTCGCCGGCAGTGTAAGCACTACTGCGCTGCGAGATAAATCCTCATCAGGATCTCCGTTTTCGAGGTTCATAGGTCTTGTCAGTCTCGTGCGCCAATCGCGCTACCCAGCCGTCGCGGTTCGCTTCGTTACAATTCGAAGTTACATATACGTGCTTCGCAGGGGAGGAGAAATCAGGCGTTACCCTGTTCACTTCCACGGGATTACCCTGACGCGGTCGCTGCGCTGGCGTGAGCGGTCGTTTTCGCCGACACTTCACAATGACAACAATCACAATCCGGATCGATATCCGCCCCGCATGACCGACGTTGTCCTGATCGAATCCCGGCGCGCAATTTGCGGAAAATCCTTGGGCGTCATCACGCTAAATGCGCCCCGCTCGCTCAATGCCCTGTCGGCAGAAATGGCGCACGCGGTTTTACACCAGTTTCAGCAATGGCGGGGTGACGCCGACATCGCTGCGGTGATCCTGCAAGGCGCAGGCGATCGGGCGTTTTGTGCCGGTGGCGATATCGTTGCCCTATATAAGTGCCTGGCGCGCGCCGACGCGAATACCGATCGCGATGTGGTCGACTATTTCGAACTCGAGTACCGGCTCGACTACGCCATCCACATGTATCCGAAACCGATCCTGTGCTGGGGCCATGGGGTCGTCATGGGCGGCGGTCTGGGCTTGATGGCGGGCGCCTCGCACCGCGTGGTCACCGAAACCTCGCGCATCGCCATGCCGGAGATCGCGATCGGCCTGTATCCCGACGTCGGCGCCTCGTGGTTCCTGAATCGCATGCCGGGGCGCGTCGGACTCTACCTGGGACTCACGGGCTCCGCCGTCAACGCCGCCGATGCGCTATTCCTGAAGCTCGCCGACCATCGCGTCCGTAACGAAGACCGCCAACAACTATTTGACGAAATGCTGCGAATCGCCTGGGACAATTCCGCGCGCCTCAATGCGCAGCGGCTATCGGCCCTGCTGCGGTCTTACAACGGCCGCTCTCCGCTCCCGCCGTCACCGGTACGCGAACGTCTGGACCTGATCAATGCGGCGATGGACTACGACAGCGTCGAAGAAATTGGCGCAGCATTGACCGGGCTTGCCGGGACGGACCCATGGCTGCAGCGCGGCGCGCAGTCGTTCCATGCCGGCTCGCCCACCTCGGCCAAGGTCATCTTCGAGATTTACCGGCGCGCCACACGGATGTCGCTGAAGGAGGTATTCGCGATGGAGCTCGGGCTGACGATTCAGTTTGCCCGTCACCCGGACCTGCAACAGGGAATACGCGCGCTATTGATAGACAAGGACAACCGTCCGCGTTGGTCCCCGGCCACACTGGCCGAAGTCAGCGAGCGCCTGGTCGAGGAACACCTCACGTCGCCGTGGCCGAAAAAAAACCATCCGTTCCATGACTGGTAACGGATGGTTTGATTGCCCGACTTTCATCGGGCATGTACCTGAAAAAAACGCGTCTGTGATCAGCCGGCCCGACGTAAGTCGTGCTTGGGGTAATGCCGCAGCCGCGGGCCCACGTACAGCTGGCGCGGACGATCGATGCCGTGCGCATCCTCCTGCAACTCGAGCCAGTGCGACACCCAACCCGCCGTGCGCGCGAGCGCAAAGATGGCGGTGAACATGTTGGTCGGGAAGCCCATGGCACGCAGCATGATGCCGGAGTAGAAATCGACGTTCGGGTAGAGCTTGCGTTCGACGAAGTATGAATCCTGAAGCGCGATCTCTTCGAGCTTGACCGCCACTTCGAGCAGCGGGTCGTTGATACCCAGATGCTCAAGCACCTTCTTCGCCTGTACCTGAATCACGCGCGAACGTGGATCGAAATTCTTGTACACGCGGTGACCAAAGCCCATCAGGCGGAACGAATCGTTCTTGTCCTTGGCGCGCGCGAGCGCCTTGGGAATATTTTCCACCGAACCAATCTCCTGCAACATCTTGAGCACGGCTTCGTTGGCGCCACCGTGCGCCGGCCCCCAAAGCGAGGCAATACCGGCGGCGATACAGGCAAACGGATTGGCGCCGCTCGAGGCCGCGATGCGCACGGTCGAGGTCGAGGCATTCTGTTCGTGATCGGCATGCAGGATGAGAATCACATCGAAGGCGCGTGCCAGCACCGGGTCGACGACGTAGTCTTCGCTCGGTTTGCCGAACATCATCTGCAGGAAGTTCGACGCGTAGTCGAGGCTGTTGTCCGGATAGCGTTGTGGGCGACCGATGGAATAGGTATAGCTCGCCGCGGCGATCATCGGCATCTTGGCGATGAGGCGATACGCAGCGCGCATGCGGTCTTCCGGCTTCTCGATGTCCATCACGTCGTGATAGAACGCTGACAGTGCGCCGACCACGCCGACCATGACCGCCATCGGGTGCGCGTCGCGACGGAAGCCGCGGTAGAACGACATCACCTGTTCGTGCAGCAGATTGTGGCGGCGCAACTGGTCGTTGAATTCGTCGTGCTTCTGCGCGTCCGGCAGTTCGCCGACCATCAGCAGGTAGGCCACCTCTTCAAACGTGCTGTGCTCGGCCAGCTCTTCGATCGGGTAGCCGCGGTACATCAACACACCCTTGTCACCGTCGAGAAAGGTGATGGCGCTCTTGCACGAGGCGGTGGAGCGAAAGCCCGGATCGAAGGCGAGCAGTCCGGTGCTGGCGTAGAGATTGCGGACATCGACCGCACTCGGTCCCAGCACGCCATCAAGCACGGGCAGACTGCCTTCCTTCGGTTCTTCGGAGGGTACGGGGGTAATGAAGTTCATGATTATCCGCCTGACAGTGCGCCCGTGTTGCCGGGCAGTTATTTAAAAGAAAATCTCAAACCAACGCTTCGTACAACGGCAGCGTCAGAAACTCGGCAAATTTGTCCGACGTGGACATCTCTTCAAAAATCTTCGCTGCCTGATCGTACGGCGTGCGCTTGAAAACCTCATCGCCATGCTCTTTACGAATCACGGCGAGCACTTCCGGAATCATCGTGCGCACCATGTCGGCGGTGATCTTGCGGCCGTCGTCGAGCCTGCCCTTGGGGGATCGTATCCACTGCCACACCTGCGAGCGACTGATCTCGGCGGTGGCCGCGTCTTCCATCAGGTTGTGGATCGGCACGCAGCCGTTGCCGGCCAGCCAGGAACCGAGATATTGAATGCCGACATCGATGTTCAGGCGCAGGCCGACTTCGGTGATCGGCTGTTCGGGCTGGAAGTTCATCAGGTCCGCCGCCGCCACCTGCACATCGTCGCGTTGTTTGTCGATCTGGTTCGGCCGCTCGCCGAGGACGTTGACGAACTGCTCCATCGCGATCGACACCAACCCCGGGTGTGCGACCCAACCGCCGTCGTAGCCATCGGTGGCATCGCGCGCCTTGTCAGCACGCACGGCGCCCATGGCCTTCTCGTTCGCTTCCGGGTCGTTCTTGATCGGAATTAACGCCGCCATGCCACCGATCGCCGGTGCATTGCGTTTGTGGCAGGTCTTCAGCAGCAGCAGCGCATACGAACGCATGAACGGCACCGTCATCGTGATCAGCCCGCGGTTGGCGAGACAGAAATTCTTGTCGGTCTTGAATTTCTTGATGCAGGAAAAGATGTAGTCCCAACGCCCGGCATTGAGGCCGGCCGAATGCTCGCGCAGCTCGTACAGAATCTCTTCCATCTCGAAGGCGGCCAGAATGGTTTCGATCAGCACCGTGGCCTTGACCGTACCGCGCGGAAGCTTGAGCTCGTCCTGCGCCAGGCAGAAGATGTCGTTCCACAGCCGCGCTTCCAGGTGCGATTCCATCTTCGGTAGATAAAAATACGGGCCGCTGCCGCGCGCCATCAATTCTTTGGCGTTGTGAAACATGAACAGCGCGAAGTCGAAGATACCGCCGGAGACGCGCTTGCCATCCACCAGCACATGCTTCTCATCGAGGTGCCAGCCACGCGGGCGCACCACCAACGTGGCGATTTTGTCATTGAGCTTGTATTGCTTGCCGCCGGACTCGAACGAGATCGTGCGGCGCACGGCATCGCGCACGTTGAGCTGACCGCGGATCTGGTTGTTCCAGTTCGGTGTGTTCGAGTCTTCGAAATCGGTCATGTAGGAATCGGCGCCGGAGTTGAGCGCATTGATGATCATCTTGCGCTCCACCGGACCGGTGATTTCCACACGCCGGCACCTCAGGTCCGCCGGCAGCGGCGCGATCTTCCAGTCGCCTTCGCGGACACCGCTGGTTTCGGCCAGGAACGCCGGCAGCTTGCCGGCGTCCAGTTGCTTCTGGCGCTCCACTCGGCGCGTCAGTAATTCACTACGACGGGCGTCGAAGCTGCGGTGCAACGTGGCCACGAGCGCAAGCGCCTCGGGAGTAAGAATTTCGCTGAACTCGGCCGAGACGGGCGCCGTGATCACGAGTCCGGTGGGCAGGCTGGTCATCGCTGTAGTTTCCTGTGCATCAGTTACAAACTAATTAGTCATCGGGCGGCGGTCAGGAGTTCTTGCCGGTCCGCGCCACCCAAAATGTTTGTCGATTTCCATTTCAAAAAGACGTCGGTTGGCCGAGGATGTTCTGTTATGCCGTCGCCCGTTGTCATTTATTCGGGTCGAATCGCGCGCTGAGTATGCCTGTACCTGATTCCGCCTACTTGCTACCGACTACTACGATTTAACAACTTTTTCCTTCGCATCCATAAACTGCTCATCCTCCGTCGAGCCTTTAAGCGCCGTGGTCGAGCTCTGTCCGCCCTCGATCGTCTGGGTGATTGCATCGAAGTAGGACGTGCCCACTTCACGCTGGTGTTTGACGGCGGTGAAGCCTTGGGGTGCGGCGGCGAACTCCTGTTCCTGGAGCTCGACGAAGGCACTCATCTGGCGACGGGCATAGCCGTGGGCGAGGTGGAACATGGAATGGTTCAAGCTGTGGAAGCCGGCCAGGGTGATGAACTGGAACTTGTAGCCCATGGCGCCGAGTTCAGTCTGGAACGTGGCGATGGTGGCGTCATCGAGGTTCTTCTTCCAGTTGAAGCTGGGGGAGCAGTTGTAGGCCAGCATCTTGCCCGGGAATTTCTTGTGGATGGCATCGGCAAACTTCTTAGCGAAGGCGAGATCGGGTTTGCCGGTCTCGCACCAGAGGAGATCGGCATACGGGGCGTAGGCCAGACCCCTTGAGATGGCTTGGTCTATTCCGGGCCGGGTGCGATAGAAGCCCTCGACCGTGCGCTCGCCGGTGCAGAAGGGTTTGTCGTTGTCATCGACATCGGCGGTTAAGAGATCGGCGGCCTCGGCATCGGTCCGGGCGATGAGGACCGTGGGCACGCCCATGACATCGGCGGCGAGTCTGGCGGCCACCAGCTTGGCGATGGCTTCGCGGGTGGGCACCAATACCTTGCCGCCCATGTGACCGCACTTCTTGACGGAAGCGAGCTGGTCTTCGAAGTGCACACCGGCGGCACCGGCCTCGATCATGGCCTTCATCAGCTCGAAGGCATTCAAGACGCCGCCGAAGCCGGCCTCGGCATCGGCGACGATGGGGGCGAAGTAGTCGAGGTAGTCGGGATCGGTGGGGCGTTTGCCTTCCATCCACTGGATCTGGTCGCAGCGGGCGAAGCTGTTGTTGATGCGACGCACCACGGAAGGCACCGAGTTGGCCGGATACAACGACTGATCGGGGTACATCTCGCCTGAGAGGTTGGCATCGCCTGCGACCTGCCAGCCGGAGAGGTAGATGGCCTTCAATCCGGCTTTGACCTGTTGCATGGCCTGGTTGCCGGTGAGGGCGCCCAGGGCATTGACGAAGGGTTCGTCGTGTAAGAGTTGCCAGAGTTTCTCAGCACCGCGCCGAGCGAGGGTGTGTTCGATGGGGACGGAGCCGCGCAGGCGGATGACGGCCTCGGGGGTGTAGCCGCGTTTGATGGATTTCCAGCGGGGGTGGGTGGTCCATTCC
>Ga0209515_10001970_pt1 | contig 32588 bp, 15 predicted proteins | sample Subgroupgradi54m_FD_187454 | JGI IMG/M metagenome (GOLD analysis project Ga0209515, IMG submission 187454) | Subsurface groundwater microbial communities from S. Glens Falls, New York, USA - GMW60B uncontaminated upgradient, 5.4 m (SPAdes)... ... | reverse complement strand
CTGACGGAGGCGCGCCTCCGTCAGCCGCCGCTGGGTTTGTTCGACCTCGCGGGCGAGTTCGCTCCGGCGCGCCGCCAAGTTGCCGATTTCCTGCGTCAGGCGCGCCTGGGCGGCATCGCCCGCCGCCCCCATGTCGTCTCGCTGGCGGGTCATCGTTTCAAGCGATTGGCGCGTCTGCTCAAGCTCGAGTTGCGCCTCGACGACCCGCTGTCGAGTTTCCTGCAACGTGAGCTCTGTCGTGGCCAGCTCCCGGCGAGTTTCGAGGAGCCGCTCGGCCGTCTCGTGGGCTCGCCGCTCCTGCTCAGCCACCGCCTCAGTCTGGAGGCGCGCCTGCCCTTTTTCAATCTGCGCGACAGCTTCCTCGGCTTGCCGAGCCAGGCCTTGCAGGCGCGATGTCTCTTCGCGGAGTTGTCCGATCTCACGTTGCAGGGTGTCTCGCTCGCGCCCGAGTTCTCCGATCCGCCCCTCGGCCGCCTCGGCTTCCTGGCGCAAACGGCCCAACGCACTGGCCGTTTCGGCCTGCTGCGTCTCCAGCTCGCTGGCGGCAGTTTGAGTTGCCGCCAGACGCTGGCTGGCGTCCTCCACTTGCTGCTGCAATGTGCCGAGTTCCCGTTGACGCTCTTGCCGCGAGCGTTCGAGCATATCTACCTCGGCCTGTAAAGCTTGTCGCTGTTGCTCAGCTTCTTCGGCTTCCCGCTGGGTCGCCTGCCTTGCCATCTCAAGCTGCGTTTGGGCCGCGTCCAACTCTGATTGGGCTGTCACCTGTTCTTCGAGAACGCGCGCCTGATCTTGACGGGCCGCCTCAGCCGCCCGTTGTGCCCGCTCAGCTTCGGCGCGAAGCTCTGTAAGGATTCTCTCCAAGCGCTCACGCTCCTCCGCCAACGCCCGAAGCCTGGCTTCCTCCTGATGAATTGCTGCATCAAGGGTCGGCGACGCAGCGGGCGGTGGTACCTGGGGCCCCACCGTGGCCTGATCAAGCTGGAGGACGATTTCCACCAGCCAGTCCGCAAGGACAGTCAGATAGCGGGCATCGATGTTCTCATGCCGCGAGTGCATGGCTTCGTAATTCGCCCGAAGATGGACAACCGGTAGAGTGGTTACCCGGGCATACTCGCGCTCGTTCCCCAAGCTGAAAGTGAATTCGATGGGGTCGCGGCCTCCCCCAATGCTCCGGCCAGCCTCAAGGACAACCTGCGCTCGGGGATCGCCCCGCCCGAGGTTCAGCCATTTGACCGCGCAAGGATTACCGGCCTCCAGCGGGCCATCAATGGGCAACAACAGGTGCAGGTCACGCAGCAGGTCCGGACGATTCTCGACGATCCACCGAGCTCCATGGAATCCATGCTCCTCCTCCGCCGTGAAGAAGAGCCGAATGCGCCGATGGGGGACCCCGCGCTCGCGCAGCGTGCGCACGGCCTCTATCATTGCGGCGATCGCCGCCTTGTCGTCAATGCCCTGCTGGATGATGCGGCGCGCCTCCGTGTCAACGGTGGGATTCGGATCAGGCGTGTTGACATCCGTGTGCGCATCGAAGCCAATTGGTGGCAGGTGCTCGTACCCAGGGGTGGCGTTGATCTCCACGACGAGGTTTTTCGGCCGATCGGAACGGTCGAGCAACACCGCCTGATCTTCGCCAAACAACTGTCGCAACTCCTCCTTGAGCTGCTCTCGCATCGGATCCTCGTCACCAGTCGGACTGGGGATCAGGAGGTAGCTGACCATTGACTCCGCGAGCCGCTCTGGGTCCGCGTGGACGGCCTGAACCCCGGCACCGGCCGCCCTCGCTTGGGCTCGTAACGCCTCGGGTATCTCGACGAGCGACGGGGGTTCGGATGGGGGAGGCGGAGACCCAGCGGCGGCTTGGGCCTCGGCCACCTGTTGTTGCAACGCTTGCACTTGCGCTTCGAGCGCCTCTGCCCTGGCCCGCATGCGCCGCCGCTGATACCAGGTCCCGGCCAAGAACCCTCCGACACCGGACAGCGTCAGGAAGAACAGTCCTACGAGGACCGCCTTGGGCTGTTTCCATAGGGGGAGTTCGGCTTTCTTACCGGCTGCGGCCAACCTCCGCTGGAGATCCTCAAGCTGCTGTCGGAGGGTTTGGAGGTCTTGCCCCAGTTGCCGCTTTTGCCGCTGGAGATCCCGGATGTCCTGACTGAGGGTCTGATGCTGCGTTTCAAGCTTCCGCAGCTCTTCTGCCTTCTGCTGATGTTGCTGCTCTAGCGGGCCGAGCCCTTGTTGCAACCGCTGGCGCTCCGTCTGGGCGCGCTCAGCACCTTCTTTGGCCTGGGCGAGCGCCTCGCGTAGGCGAGCCTGCTCTTCTCCAAGGTGCTTGAGATCCTGTTGGGCGGCTGCTCGTCTGGCTTCAAGTTCGTTAACTCCTTGCTCCGCTTGGCGCTTCCTCGTTTCCAGTTGCTCAACCTGACGTTGAAGCGTCTGGGTGCGCTCCTCGGCCTTGCCGACGGGCTTCCGAGCCTCTTGCCTGAGGCGTTCCGCATCCTCTTTGAGCGCCTGAACCTTCGTGGCAAGTTCTTGTTGCTCCTTCCGCAGACGCTCGACGTCGCCCTGCGATTTCTGGCGCTCCTCCTGGAGGTGTTTCAAGGCCGATTCCTGCTTGGCTCGTTCCGCATCAAGCCGTTTTAGTTCGGCTTGCCGCTTGGTGGCTTCCGCTTGCGCCGAGACGGTCGGCGGCCCTGGCGCTTTTGACACGGGAGGGTGGACGCCGGGCTGTTCCGAGGGTTTGCCAACCTGCGCCTTCCCTGGGGCGAACGGTTTAAACGACATCTTCCCGGTCCTGAGGATCCGTTGGATCTCCCGGTCGGCTTTGGAAAGTGCCGACTGCTTCTCATGGTCCGCTTGGTACCGCTTGAAAGCAGGCGCGATCTCCCGGCTCAGGGCCTGTTCAAATTGCTGAGGGGTTAGCGCTTTGAGATCGCCGTAACCGGACCAAGGTTTCAGGTAGCCGGCCCATTGAAGATTCCAGCGTAGAGCAACGAGGGCATGGATCCGGCCTCCCCGGCGAGCCGCTTGGGCCGGGCGAATCTTCTTGGAGTAGGGAGCCGTGGTGAGCTGCTGAGTAGCCGCCTGCAGATTGAATGAGGACTGGGTTTCCGACCGTTGCGCCGCAGCCTGGCGCTGCTGCAGGGGAGGGGCCGGCGCTTGCGCCAACTGGATGGGCGGGGCACGGGGAGCTTGCGCAGCCATGGTCAAGGCCGCCTGCGGTCGCTGCGGTGGGCCGGCCTCTGCCCGTTGACCGAACGCTGGCAGCATCGTGGCCGCGGCGAGCCAGCCGGCAATGAGCGCTGTGCGCCAACTCGGCGTGAAGCCGCGGCTTCTGGTCGTCAAACCTCTCTCCTCCAAACCGGCTTCCTGCAGCTCGCCTTGTGGCGCTTCCTGTTGCCAGATGGGACGAAGGAGCAGGGTCTGCTTTGGTTCGTTGGGATCGACCTTGCTGGGCAGCGCCTGGTTCCAAGCAGGGCTAAAAGTCTCCAAGTACTCGTTGCGGCTGGCGGTTGGATCCCAAAAACCTAAGGCTTTGAGATGCTCAAATCCGCCAACCTTCTCGATTGTGGTCGGGACTGGTGGATGCTGTTTGAAATGCTTAACGAGCTGGTCGAAGTTTGACGTGAAGCGGCTCATGTAGACTGCTTGAAAACCTACTTCTTTGGCATAAGCTACGACCTCACCAACAGCTAAATCGGCAAGCTCCTCGACATGGATCGGCCAAGTTCTTCGCCAGGGAGGAAGCTGCACTGCGTCAATGATGAGGACCGGCCTTCCCTCCTGTTCCGCCACCAGCAGGTAGAGGTTCCCGACCCATCGGCCATCCTGAATAACTTTGAAGTTCAAGAACCCGGGATCCAAGAGAAACTGGGGAATCGTGTTGTAAAACGAGGAGGCCGACAAGGCGGTACAATCAGCGCTAATTTCGCCACGGATAATGTCCTCTGGGCCACGGGAAGAAATGGCAAGTTTCATGTTCGCCGATCCTGCTGTAAAGACTCGCTTCATTCCTGGTTCATCAAAATCATGACGCAGGCCTAATTCGGTGGTACGCGCTTTAAAATCAGCGTAATACGGCTGCCTCTCAAGAAACGCCATGACGGTCTTATGCTGCTGAAGTGCCGTGAGGACGGTGCGGAGCACCTCCACCGCACGATCTCGTCGGATGCCGACATTGAGCGGTATGGAGAGACGGAACGTCGAAGGAAGCCCAACCTTGGCTTCTTGTGGTACCCGGGCCAGAGCACCTTCCAGGAGCGCTTCCACGTCGGCTGGCAACCGGTATTGCTCCAGGCGAGCCCGCCAAGAAGCCTGCCATTCGGAAAAACGCTCCTCTTGCTCTCGAGAACCTGTGACCCAACGCCAGAATTCCCAGAGGAAAGCAACCCCTGCGAGTCCTCCCATCACGATGATCAGTGGCAGTAACAACAGCTCTAAGGGATCCTGGCCGATTGATTGGGCGTGGGCGATGCTCGGCGAGCTCAGTAAGCCAGCACCGGCGAATAGGCCGGTAAGCACCCTTTGGCTTGGCTGAGACGCCTCTTCCTCAAGGCCAGCCGACTGCCCTCCCTTGCCTTGGAGTTGATCAAGCTCCCCACTCAGCCGAGCTGCGTGTTCTTTGCGAACATTCAAGATCGCTAACGTTTCTCGGACCTCATCCTCCAACTTCTCAGCATCTGTCCGCTTCTGGGCCAACGGCTTGCGCAGCACAGCCAACACCGCGGTCCGGCCAGCCAAGCGCGCCCGGTTGTACCCGGCTTGCAACTCTTGGAACTCCGCCTTGACCGGTATCAACCGTGCCTCGAGCTGCCGCTGCTGTCCCTCCATGCGGACCACGACATCAAGCAACTCTTGCAGTTCCTGCTGTTTGCGCTGGAGCTCCCGATCCACCCTCGGCACGGAGACTTTGGTGCCAGAGATAGTCATGGTCCCTGAAGCAATGGTGCCGGTTCCCTGGATGTATTCCGAGGAGAACCCGAATTCCTTGAGATAGCCCAACCCACCGACCTTATGGGCTTGGATCGTCTCCGACGTCCCACCGAGCCGGGTACTGGTTTGTTGCATAAGGCTGCGGATCTTGTCCCGCGTGGAAGGGTCGCCGGCCACCACCAGGTAGTCGAAACCGGCATTACCCAGGTAGGCCAGGAGGGCGTTCTCGAAACCCTCAGCAAAGGTCTTGCGGTAGCTCTCCCGCGCCCCGGCGTCCAAGGTGTGGCCGATCTTGATCTGCACGCTGTCCAGGAAGAGGAAGGTCTTACCATTGGCATCTTTGAAGATGGCAGAGTAGATGTTCCCAACCCACTTGCCGTTCTCCATGATCTTAAACAGAAGGAAGGCCGGGTCCGCCGCCCAGGACATGGTCTCCTGGAGCTTCAAGCCATCTCCTTTGGTACAGTCAGCACTGCATTCTCCCTTGAAGTAATCCACGAATGTCCCGCCGGAGAGGTAGAACTGGAGCAACCCCTCCCGACCGGCGCCGGTCTCGCCGGCCGCCCGGGCAATGCGCTGGTTGATCGCGTCAAGGACACCCTTGTACGCCCGTGAGCCGGGCTTCAAGCTCTTCGGATGGTTGCGGAGCTGCTCTTTCACGCTCTCCCAATACCGAGCAGACAGACGCCAGCGGACGAACTCGTCCCGCTGCGCGAAGAGGCGCGCCCGCAACGGCGAGAGTTCCTGCGCCGCCACGACCTGGAGTAAAATCACCATGGCCGTGACCCGCTCCTCCCACGGAATCGCGCTCCAAGAGGGGTACATGGCCAGCAAGCGTCTGGCAATGGGATCGACCGTCTCGGCCGTCACATACTCTCGCGGGGTCCTGGTCCCGATCAGCTCGCGTTTGGCCGAGATAGCGTTGTCATACAGGCTGGGCCAGTAGCGTTGCAAATCGGTCAGGACGGTGGCGAGGGCATCAACGGGATCCCGAATCGGGAGGAGATCGCTCGGCACGAGCGGCGAGGTGGGGGCCCTGGCATCATAGGCGATCCGAAACTTCTCCCCTGGCTCCCGGAAGTCGCGTGGGAAGCCCGCCAGTTCACTCCAGAATTGCTGGTAGTAGGTGGGTTGAGCGCTCTCGTAGTAGGTCCAGAGACCATCCTGTCCCATTTTTTCCATCGTGGCCTGGACGGGTTTAAGTTGTAACCGGCTGCGCACGACGCCTTCGCCACCCGCCACCTTGATCAAATCGTCCGGCTGGACCGGCTCGCGGAGGTTGACGAGGTGGGACGGCACCCCCAGCTTGGCCAACTTCTGCTCGAAGAGATGGGCCCTGGCCTGTTCTACGCGGGCCGCAAGCGAAACACCTGGCTCGGTGAGCGTTTTCACAAGGTGCGGCGTCATCGCCACCAACTCGTGGTAGGTTTGCTGGTAGAGGACACAAGCATCGCAAAAGTGGATCCAATCCCGACCGGGTTCCTCCTGCCAAAGCGCTAGGACCACGTCGAAATCGCGCGCCACAACGTCGAATAACCCTGATCCGAGCCGTCCTAAATTCTCCGTCCAGAACACGAATGCCTTCGGGTCCCGCGCCGCCTCTGCCAACTTTTCGATGACGCGTCGCCGCAGGTTGATGGCGGTCAACCGTCGTCGGTCCATATCCCGTTCAAGCGACGCGATCGCCTGTCGGACTGCTCCCTGACCGTTCCGGGCACGACCGATCCTGACTGCCACCTGTTCTTTTATCTGTTCGTACCCCCGCAGCGCCGTGTGGGCGCTGACGACCGCCTGGGGGTCGCTCCAAACACCGTCCCCAAGCGTCCCGAGCGCTTCGAACTGTGCCTGAAAATCCTCGGCGGAGGAGCTGGTACGGCGAACCGTCAGGATCGCATCTTTCAGCGTTGTGGCAACACCGGGATAGGTCGTTCCCAAACGCTGATAGAGGACGTTCACCTGCTGGATGATTGCCTCGCGCTGCGCAGGCGTCGTCCCCAGCTCAGCGGCGATCCGGTCCCGGGCCTGCGCCAACCCCCACTGGGCGTCAAACGCCTGCAGGACGGTCTGGCCTCCACCCCTCCAGGTCTGGGCCGGCAGGGTCTCCAGTTGCCCGAGCCAGTAGAGGAACTGATCGGGATCCCGTGCGGTTTTGGCCACGCTGGGCAACACATCCTTCAGCGTCGTTAACGGATTGACGTTGTGCGATCCAGCCCGGCCAGCCAACTGCTGGCAGGCTTGCACACACTCCGGTATCCTTGCCGGGGGTACGCGGGCTTCGCGCAACGCATCTTCAACCGCATGCTCATAACTCATCGTGTCCTTGACGAACTGCAGCATGCGGTCTTTGCCGGACTTCCAGAGTTGGTTGTCTAGGGCGGCGAGGCTCTTCAGCCGAGCGCAACATTCATCTACGGATCGGGAGGTCATGACGACCTCCGGCACGATAGCCGTTACATATTGCACTTCTTGCTCCCAGATGAGCTCGTTCAACCGAGGACTGAGAGCGTCAAAAGCCTCTTCCAAGCGATTGCGATCCTGACCGCTCGGGGCTATGCGATCAAAAGCTTGCCTCACGACCCGCCAGGTCTCACGATACTGTTCAAAGATGGAAACGATCGCTGGGGACCGGGCCGGCGGCTGGTGGGGAGATCCATACTGATACGAGGAGTAGCGCGACAACTGGCCCGACCACTGGTGCGGAGGAACCCGCTTGATGAGAAGCCGAACCCACCCGAGGAGATCTTCGCCGTTTCTGGAGATCTCCGCAATCTTGGGGAGGAGTTCCCGAAGAATGTGATATCGCTGGGCGAAATCCGGCACCGCCGTCAGAAAATCCCAGAGCGATCCGAAGGCCTTATCGAATGCCGGCCCGAACTTCTCCCTTAGTGCCAGCCGCGTGCGACGTTCTTCCGCAAGATCCTCGATAAACTGATTCACCGCAGGCGCTCCACCTTCCCAAACTCGTATTGTTAAATCCGAGTTCGTGGTGGTGCAGTAACCCACAAGATAGATGAAATCCTTGCTGCCTTCAGCATACTTGGCAAACGTCGGCAGGACCTCGCTCAGAAGTGGCATGAAGTTCCGATGGTGCCGGTCCTGCTCCGTAAGCCAAGTCCTGGCGCGTTCCACTGCTTGATCTATTTGCTCAGCGTCGTCGTGCAATCCAACATGCTGGATCGCCGCCACCTTGGCATCGTAATAGGTAAGGAGGGGAACTGTGAGTTTTGCCTCCCTCGCTTGGCCTGCAAGCTGCTGAATCTTTTCCTGTTGGTTATGGTCGTACCAGTAACGCAGGATCGGCTCCAACAAATCATCGTCCATGTGAGAAAACGCCGCAGCAACTTCCCTGGAAGCTTCAACCGTGACATCGTCCTTGGTGTTGATCACTTCCATGAGAAGGCGATACGTATCGGGGAATCGGGACCGTTTCCGCAAGAGACGCGTGTAATTCACCAGGGGTTGGATCACGTAGTACGTGATGGGGATAGCCACACCAGCCCCTAGCAGGGGCATGCCGATCCCTATGCCTGGCAAAATCACGTAGGACATCGGCAGGTAACTCTTCCCTGGGATAAACCGCGCCGTCTTCTCGTCCCACGTGTAATTCGTCGTGTCCCAGGACCAAGCCTGGTGATACCATTCTGGATGGGACAGAAGCACCCACAACAACAGGGCCCCGCCGATCGCCAATCCCGCGAGGGCTCCGATGAGAGGAACCGCTGAGGATCTGACGACCAACCCATACACGTTATCCACCCAATGCGCCTCCTCATCATGCGTCAGCCGTACAATCTGCGCTCGCGCTTGCCGGTAGGGTAACTGGGCCTCGCCGAACGCTTCCAGCGCCAAGATTTGATGCGTCTCCTCCAACCCGGCTTCCGGGAGCACGCTGAGATTGGTTTCATAATGGCTCCGGCGCTCCATCGCCTTGGCCAAATCGTCTTTGATACGTTGGAGCTGACCTTCCACGCCTTGGATCGTCGCCGTTAAGGTTCCTTCAACAGTCTCCTCCTTAGACTGGCGGGCCTCATACCAACTGAGCCGAAGCTCCTGAAGGGCTTCCTGAAGCTCTTGGATCCGACGCTGTTGCTCAGCGATCAGGGCGTTGACTTCCATGAGGCCGTGCCGGGTCTCGGCAACGCGCTGCCCGCGTGCCTCAGCAATGGCTTCTCCGAGCGACTCGTGAAGACGCCGCTGGGCCCCGATTTCCTCGGTGAGCCGACGATGTTCCACCTGAACTGCTACAAGCTGTCGTCCCATCTCCTCGCGGCGGCTCGCAAGCTCGCGCTGGAGGGCGTTGGCCTCCAAAAGCTTCCGCTCGGCGTCCTGCAACGCCTGTCGTCCTTGCTGTTGAGCATGACTCGCCACCGCCTGAGCCGCTTCAACCTGCCGTTGTAACGCGACCTCTTGTGCCCGGGCTGCTTGCAACTCCCGCTGAACTTCAGCAAGTCGTTCTTGCAAACGCCGGTTTTCCCCAGTCGCGGCGTCGAGGGCTGAGCTCGCCTGGTCACGATCATGTTGGGCAACTTGGCGTTCCTCTTGAAGTCGATCCCGCGCCTTTTGGAGCGATCGTACCTCGCTCTCGGCGCGGTCCAACCGCTCGTTGGCCTGCGAGAGTTCGGAGGTGTGGTGCTCAACGGTGTCATGCTGTTCTGAAAGACCCTCGACGGCCTTTCGCAGCGCGTCCCGCCTGGCGGTGAGCTGCTCGATCTCGCGGTCCAAGGCCTGTTTGCGAGCAACCGCTTCTGCGAGCGTCCGCTCCAGTTCACGGTGGGTTGTGTGTAAATGAGCGAGGCGCTGCTCAACCGCCTCCGCACGCTGGCGGACCTCATCGATGGCGGTCTGGCGCTCGGAGGCATCGGCCTGAAGAGTGACGAGGCGCCGTTGCGCGGTGGTCAGCGCCGTTTCCACCTCACCACGGTGCGCCTGGGTTTCGGCCAACTCCTGCTGCGCCTGCTCCAGAGTTGCCTCAACCGCCCCATGTTGCGCTTTAATGTTGGCTGTCTCGCGCTGGGCGCGCTGGACGACATCCCCAAGGCGGCCGATCTCCGCAGCCACCGCATCCCGCTCTTCGGAGAGCTTCGCCAGATCCATCTGCAGGCGTTGCCGGTCGGATCCCAGGCGTTCCACATCCTCTCGGTATTGCTCGCGTTGCTGCTGGAGCTGCTCCACCTCCGCTTGGAGAGTACGCTGGGTGTCTCCCGTCACAGCGTGAGGCGGTGGTTCCTCAACCGTCGTGGCCGGCAGCGCCCCACGCTGGCGGAGCTCGGTTTCAAGCTCGGCCCGCACGGCCTCGCGGTCAAGCCGGCCAGCGGTCCGATCACGCGCTACAGCCCGCAACACCCGCACGGCAATCTCGGGATTGAGGTAAAGGGATTTTGTGAACGCTTCTTGTGCATAATCCTGCAAATCGACCGGCGTGGGCGGGGGCGCGGGCCAAAGGCGTTGTTCGATCGTGCGCAGCAAGCCAAGAATTTGAGGATCTCGTTCCAAATCGGGGTGATGGGTCAAGAGCCATTTCAGGTACCGAGGCAATCGACCGTGGCGTCGCTCTATAGCCGGGTCAACTTCTAAAGCTTGCTCTAACGGCGTCGGCTGATGGAACCGCTGCATATGGTCGAGCTGCTCGCGGGCGAGGCGCTCCAGCTCGGCCTGGAACTCTGTCTGATAACGATCGGTCAGGAGCGCCATCAGCTCCCCATCGCTGATGTTCGTGAACTGATCCAAGGCCATCGTCGTCACCGTGTCTCGCGCATTGTCAACGGCCCGATGGATATCCCGCACCACTTTCTCGTCCGTACCGTCCATCATCTGCCGCATATGCCTAAGAATCTTGAGGGCTTGCTCCTGAGGCGATTCGGAGGCCTGAACCATCTCCAAGGGGATCGGGAGTGGGAGCTCGGGGGCCGACGGACTTCCTCGCGGCCCCTGGAACATGCCAGGGCGGTTGCCCGGCGCGCTCATCATTCCCAGATTGGATGAAGCCCGTACTCGCCCATAGAGTTCCCGTAATCGTTGGGCCACCTGACGCCGGTCCAATGGCACCGGCGCTTCCGGCGTCGGGAGGGCCAGCTGATTGGGATGCTCTGGCTGGGTTTGCGGACCGCGCTTTCGCCATCTCAGCACATTGGAGAGTGCTGCGCGAAAACGTCCGAACCACCCTTCTTCCAAACCCGCTAAAGTATCCGGGGGTGGCATCTCGACCGAGGCGGCACCCGTCGAACCAGGGCGACGATCAGCCGCGGAGATGCGGGTGGACGAAGGCGCGCGTACGCTGTCTAGCGCAGAAGTCTCACTCTTTGGGAAATGGCTTGGTAAGGGTGGGGAGCTAACTGACTCGAGCCTCGAGCCTTGCCAACCTGCCGAGGCGATTGCCAGATCCTCGACGAGTTGATTGATTTCACGGGCGAGGCCTTGCGGAATGGGCTTTCCGGAGAGCTCGCCGCCTAACTCGGCAAGCACGAACGTCTCTCCAGTCGCCCGGCCGCGGAGTTGAGAAGGCGAGGCCCAGGCAAGATCGGTGATTGAGAAGGTCGTCAGGACAATACAGGCAAGTCGTCGAAACCAAGGCTGATACCGCCGGCTTCGGCAGGTCAGGAAAGACGGGCGCTTATAAAAGCTTGGGCGGACCCCCCCCACCTTGCGTGGGGATGATTCCTCCGCTTGGGATGCCAGACGATTATTGATCAGCTTTGCCACTATGGGGAGCCCATCGCCAATGCTGTATTATAACCCATAGTCAGTATACCTGATGCCGTGGAGAGATTGCAAGAAAATATATAACATTATATAATACTAACTCATCTCTTATTGCCATTGCTAAACTGTTTAAAAATGATGGAAAATTGCGCTCTCTTGAGATGACACAGAATTATTCCGTCACCGGTAGGCGCATGGTGAAGGTGGTGCCGACGCCGTAGGTCGAGGCGGCGGTGATGGTCCCGCCATGCTGTTCGATGATGCGTTTGATGATGAAGAGGCCCAGGCCGGTCCCTTTCTCCGCCGTGGCCTTTGTGGTGAAGAATGGGATGAACAACTGCGTCTGCTCTTGTGGGCTCATGCCGACGCCGTTGTCCTCCACTTCCAGGACGACCCACCGCTGGTGGTTCAGTTGCTCGACCCGGGCTGTGAGCGTGAGCCGGCCCTGGTAGGGGGTGGGGTCTCGAGGGCCGGGGGTCAGATGCTGGGCCTTGAGGAGCTCCTCTTTCTTCTGGGTGGCGTCATAGGCATTGGAGAGGAGGTTGAAACAACTGTCGGCCAACTGGTTCAAGTTCCCGCGGAGCGTGGGCAAGTCCTCGGAGAACTGCTGCGTCAGTTGGACGGCTTCGAGGTTGACGCGGTATTTGAGCATCTCCAGGGCCGTGGCCACGACCTGCGCGATCGTGATGGGTTGGGCGTCCTTGGAGGGCCGGGAGAACTTGAGCAGGGTCTTGACGATGTCCCCGCCGCGAATGGAGTTGTCCTCGATCTTGTGAAACACTTCCAGGGCCTTGGTCCACAGCGCCTGACGCGTCGCCGGATCGGCGGTCGCGAGATCCACATCCTTCATGGCGGCCTTCATCGTCCCGGCGAGGATCGTCAGCACGTAGAAGCGATTGTTGATCTGGTGGCTCATCCCACCGGCCATCTGCCCGAGGGTGGCCATCTTCGCCGTCTGGAAGAGGTCCGCCTGGGTCCGCTGCAGCTCCTCGTAGAACTGCGCGTTCTCGATCGCCAACGCCGCCTGGCTCGCCAGCACCTCGAACACTTGCAGGTCGTCCTGGCTGTAGGCCTGGGTCGAGCGTTTCTCACCCAGCATGAGGAAGCCAATCAACCGTTCCTCAACGAGTGAGGGGACAATCACCGAGGCCTTGATGGTACCCATCATCTGCTCAGCGGCACGCAATGACTCGGATCCCCCGCCCCCTTGGAGTTGCAGTTTCAGTTCTTCCTGGACGACGGCCCCCCGCTGCCGCGTGAGCTCGTGAATCAACGGGGAATCGGCACGGATCGTCTGCCCCACCTCCAGGTCGTGCGTGCCGCGCACGGCTCGTAGCACATAGACGCGCGGTTCCTTGTCCAAGAGGTAGACCGCCGCATGCGAGATCCGCACCGTCCGTGTCAGGATGTGGACCACGAGGTTGAGCAGCCGATCCATCTCTTTGATGAGCGTCATCCCCTGCGCCGCCTGCCGGAGCACAGTTTGGTATCGGCGTTGTTCGGCCAAGAGGCGGTTATCGGCTTGCCGCTGAAAGTACAGATTGGCGTAATGCGCTGCCGTCGCCAACGCGGCGTAAGCGATCAGAAGCCACACCCACCAACGAGGACCCAAAATCTGTTCAAGACGCGGCTGAAGAGGCAGGGCGACCAGGAGCGGGCCGCCCAGCGCCAGCACATACACCGCCATAAAGACTGCCGTCCGGGTAAAGATGAGGTTGATATCCATGAGGCGATACCGGACGACAGCATAGGTGGTCATGAAAGCATAGGCGGGAATGGCATAGGTGCCAAAAGGCATCAAAACAGGGATCTCTATATTGAACGTCGGCAAGAAGTTGGGAGCCCCGCCGATGTAGGCCACAAGCATGGACCAGCAGAAGTAGCGCAGTTGATTTCGACGAACACCCCTGGACTTGGCGTAAATCTTGAAAAGAAGCGTCAGTCCGTACACCGCCCACCCGACCCAGACACAGAAAAACACGAGATACGCCGGGCCGGGATTAATGAAGTGGTGGAATGAAAACTTGGGGACGACCCCGGGAATCAGCAGCCCTGTTGCGTCCAGCGCAAGAAAACAGGCGCCCATCAGGTAGGACAGCAAGACTACCCGTCTTTTCCTTCGCCGCTCAGGTTCATTCAGCAGGCTGACGACAAAATGCACGAAAAAGATCGGGATGAAGATGACCCCGACATGATTGAAGCGCCACAAGAAGAGCGCAGCCGCTGCGCTGGAGGACGTTATGGCGAACGCTTCCAGGCTGCTCCACCAAGCAATGGCCAGGGAATATGAGGCATAGGTGACGTTGGTGAGTTTCCTGGGTCCTTTCAAATAGACAAAGATCGCCAGGACAAAATGGGTGGCGGCTGTTGCGACTAGGGCGAGGAAATAGTGTTTAAGCACCAGCTATGCTAGGGCGTGCTCCGGCTGGCGGGACTTCTGCTCGACTTGAAGAGGGGGTAAAACCGAAGGAGCCGCCTCTAAAAATCGGCGCCGCTGAACCACAAAAACGGCTACGGCCCCATACAGCGCGATCAGGTAAGCGCCGAAGGGATACAGCGGAACAATCCGAATGTCGGCCATAATCAGAAAGTTGTCCATGCCCCCGCCGTATCCAAGCACATGTCCTATCAGGTACATCCACAACGCCCGGCGTGCCCCATTGTCCAACGTACGCCCCGCACGGATCATCAACAGCGTGCCGTACATGATGGAGGCGACGAACGTGACGAAGTACACGGGATACAACAGGGCCGGATGGGGATACGCGTACGCATCGCGGTAGGCCGTTCCACTGGTGAAAAGCCCCGTTGTCAAATTCAACGCGAGATAGGCACTGGAAACCACGTACGCCGTTGTTAAAACCCGTTTTCTCCGACTGGTTTCACCGGAGTACGCAAAAGCAAAGTGCAGGAAGAACGTGGGAATCAGCACGCAGCCCAGGTGGAGGAACCAACCCCACCAAAAAGCGCCTAGTCTCTGAATGAGATCCGCTTGCCGGCCGACAAAGAACGCCCAAAAGGCGATGCTGAACCAGTGGGCCGCGAAGATTCGGTTCAGTTTGGCTCCCGGACGTCGCAGAAGGCCGGCCACCGCAGCCAGCAGGCAGATGGGAAAAGCGATGCACGCCGAGAACGTAAAATGATTCATGATGCGGCGGACTTCAATGCGTCGGCCGGATTCACAGCGGTCTCTTCAATCGCCAGCGCGATGCGCCGGATCGGCGGAGGAACGGGGATAATGCGCCCCTTTCGATCCTGGAACGTCAACCGCTGGGAACCCCGCCCCACCAACTCACTGGTTCTGCCATTGAAGAACGCGAAGGCCAGTTCCAGACTGGCCCCGCGGATGTTGCGCGTGGTCATGCGCACATAAATGGTGTCGAAGAGACGCAGCATCTTCAGGTATTCCATGGTCGCATTCATCGTGACCATCATGGTCTTGCTGACGAGCAGCGCGCGGTATTCCTCGGGGGATATCCCCTTGCCCAAATAAGCCTCCCGGGTTTCCCCTTGCCAGTCGAAGAACCGCGAAAAATAGACGTTGCCCTCAGCATTGGTGTCCGGCAGGAAGGCGGTCCGCTCGAAGACAAAGGCTTTGGTGATGTGCGCAAGCCCCTCCCTGAGATCCCGTCCCCGCTCTGTGGTGGATAAAACCCTGGCCCCGTACCGGCTCGTTTGCGGATCATGCCAGACCACGGTGGCCTGGAGACTGAGACCTTCCCTCAGGGATCCTTTCGGGCCAGCCGGTTGCAGGACGCCTATCTCAACGGGCATGGAAGGTAGCAGCTCCGCCGGACAGACGAAGTTGAGACCCCCGTCGCTGAGATCCAGGAGGAGCCCGTTGGCGGATAATTTCTCTTCAGGGGCGAGCACTCTGCCTGCAGAAGAGATGCGGATCGGATGGGCCACCCTGACCCTGGAGGTGTTTCTTCTATCCAGACTAGGAGTGGCGTTCATGAGACTTCCTGGTCAGGAGGCGGCGGTGGAGGCGGGTCAACGATCGGCAGCCTGATGATGACGCGGGTGGCCGGGGCGTCGCGATCCCTCAGGGTGATTTCGATATGCTCGGCCAGCCCCTCCACACTCCACGGTTTTTGGAAGATATTGACATCGGGGTGGGCGTGAAACATCGTGGCGAGAAAGTCATCGTCGAACTGGTGGGCCAGGAACAGGACGGGGATCTTGGGGTAGCGGTCATGGATGCCCCGCAGGATTGCCAAGCAGTCCTGCGTGCTGACGTGCCACTCAGGAGGACGGTCGAGATCGTTGAGGAGCTTGGGGAAGGCGTCGGGGTCGTGCTGATCGAGATCCCACACCACCAGTCGGATCGGGTGGCGGTCGAGGAGGGCCGGGATCTCGGCCGGGGTGCCGGTAAAAACTAGGCCATACCCCCCCCCGAGCGTCAACTGCAACGCTTCACGCAGCCCCGGATAGGGCTCGCAGATCAACAGGTATCCTCGATTCCGACTCTCGGCCACGTCATCTCCTTCAGGAACGCTAAAAAACACACAAGGCCAGACAGGGCTGGCCTTGGGGTTCACTCCCTAACGGCTTCCGGGTGACACGGCACGCCTGGAAGCCTATGACCGTCGGGTGACTGCGTCACGGCCCCTCCATTACGGGTACATCGGGAAGCCGTTGTACGATTATACGCTTGCAAGGAGGTCTGTCAAGCGTTTAGGGCCCCCTGCGAGCCAGCCGAGGGGGGCAAGAATAGTTTTGTTAGCACCGTGTTAGCACGGACGATGACGGGGCTACGACGAATTGTCGTAACCCCTGACACGGTAATGGTAGCCCCACGGGGAATCGAACCCCGGTCTTCAGGCTGAGAACCTGACGTCCTAGGCCACTAGACGATGGGGCCGGGTGATGCAGACGTTACAGCTGGTGCTCCTTCTTGAACTCGCGGACAGCGGTCACCATATTGGCCAGCTTCGCCCGCGATTCCTCCGTCGTGCGGGTTTTGAGGCCGCAGTCGGGATCCACCATGATCTGCTCCGGCTTGAACACCTCGAGGGCCTTCGTGAGGTAGCCCTTGATCTGCTCAACCGTCTCCACCTTGTGTGAGTGGACGTCGAGCACGCCGAGGCCGATCTCTTTCGTGAACGGCACTTTCCGGAACAGGTCGAGCAACTCGTATTGGCTGTTGGCGAGCTCAATATCAATCTGGTCAATCGCCAGCTGCAGCATCTTCGGATAGATCTTCTCAAAATCCCCGTAGCAAATGTGGGTGATGGTCTTCGCCCGGATCCCCTTCGTCACGATCGCCATCGTTTCGATCGCGAGGTCAATCTCGTCGGGGCGCGTGGAGAGGGCCGGCTCATCAATCTGAATGTACTTCGCCCCGGCCTGCTCGAGCGCCTTCACTTCCTCGTGGATCGCATGGGCCAGCGCGATCGCAAAGGCCCGGCGGTTCGGGTAGGCCTCGTTGAACGACCAGTCCATCATCGTGTAGGGACCGGTCAGCATCCCTTTCACCGGCTTCTTCGTCAGCCCCTGCGCGAAGCGGTACCACTCGACGGTGATCGGCCCTTTCCATTTGATGGGGGCGGTGGCGATCGGCTTGCGGTAGTAGCGGTTGCCGTAGGAGCGCACGAGGGAGCTGATCGTGAACCCCTCGAGATACTCCGCGAAATAGGTGGCCATGTCGCCGCGATACATCTCCCCATCGACGAGGATGTCCAGGCCGAGCGATTCCTGCAGGGCGATCACGTCACGCGTCGCCTGCTGCTCCGCGGCCTTCAATTGGGCTGCGTCCATCTGGCCGCGGCGGACCTTCGCGCGGGCGGCCTTCAGGGCGTCTGGTTTCGGGAAACTGCCAACCGTAGTGGTCTCCAACATTTAGACTCCTAGCCCTTGAAGGGCATCATCAAGCGGTTTGAACGCCGCCACGATCATCGGCGTGTCCCGCACGGTGTAGCGGCTGGCCTGCGACTCCCGCAGCGCCTGCACGAGATCTTCAAAATCCTGCGGCTCGTCCGCCTCGAACGCCAGCACGAAATCCTGGTCGCCGAGCCCAAACGCATAGGTCGTATTGATCCGCACTGACGGAAAGCGTGAGCCGATCCCCGTGTGCTCCTGCATCATTGCCCGCCGCTGCTCCATCGGCGCCAGGTACCAGTCCCGCGACTTCACGAACGGGTAAAGGAACAGGTATTTGCGCGGCGGCAGGTTCGCCTCGAACGCCTGCGGATGGTTCGAGGAATAGGGCGACGCTTTGCGCAGCGCCAGGAACGCGTAGCTGAGCGTCAGGTACTGCCCTAGCCCCGTGCGCGCGAGATCCGCCACGAGCGCCTGGAATCGGGCCACGTCCGGCGCGATCGCCCAAAGGACCAGATCCACTTCGGACCGCAGGCCGAGACTCACATAGGGGCGGATCGTCTGGTGCCGCTCGTGCTGGCGCACCGCCGTGATGAACTCGCCGACCCCCCGCTGGCGGTCGGCCACCGGCAGCCGCCGGAACGCCGGCTCCAACCGGTAGCAGAGGAAGTCCACGTAGAGCGGCGCGGTGTGAGGGACAGTCCCCGAAGGGGACTGTCCCTGCTCTGCCGTGGTCGTTGGGTGTGTGGCCATTACACCCGCATCGGTTCGAACGCGGCGGCGGCCAGCGCCGGGGCCAGCGACAGGGTCTCGGTCGCGCCGGCCTGCCGGTAGGTCACGGCCGCGGCGGCCGGCAACTTCTCCGGCTTCGTGTAGTGGGCGATCAACTGCCCGGCGAGCTGCTTCGCCTCGTCGGTCACGGTCCCTACGATCATCGCCGACGGGCCGGGGAACTCCACCGGCACGAGGAGCGCCCGATCGTCCGTCAGATATTGCTCGAGCGTTCGGTTCTCCCCTTCGTTGCGCCCGATAATCACCTTGGTCGCCGGGGTGAGCCGGAACTGGCGCCCGAGCCGCAGCAGCTCCATGTCATCGAGCCCCACCTTCACTTGATGGTCAAAGAGGTCGCGTACGCGGTTGCCGAATTCCTCGTCGGTCAGCAGGCAGCCGCCCGCCGGCGTCGGATAGTCCAGGATCCCCAGCTCCTGCGCCAGCGCCATCTGGGGTTTCCGCGAGCGGCCGGTGATCCCGTACAGCTTCGAGCGGTCCACCACGCCGGTCTCCTCGGGGATCGTCGGGTCCATCGCGAGCGCCGAGAGGGGCCGCACCACCCGCCGCTGCAGCCCGGCATCCCGTTCGATGATCGCCAGCGCCCGGCTCATCTGCGACATCGGCCGCTGGCCCAGCACCTCGCCGGTCACCATGAACGACGCCCCCCACGCCACCATGAGCTCCCGGGCCTTCCCGAACATGTAGATCCGGCAGTCCACGCAGGGATTCATGCTCGATCCGTAGCCGTACTTCGGGGAGCGGATGACGGTGATGTACTCCTCGGTCAGCTTCTCGACGCGGAATTCGATGCCGAGGGCTCGGGCGGCGTGCGAGGCCTTCGAGACATCGCAGCACCCCCACGGGGCGGAGAGATAGAGCCCGACCAGCTCGATCCCCTGGGTCAGTATCAATTTCGCTGCCAGGGTCGAGTCCAGCCCGCCGGAGAGCAGGGCGACAGCCCGTCGAGGATTGGGATTCGGTGCGACCATAGGAAGGTATGATTATACCGTGCGGCGCCAGGCCGCGCAACCGGAACCCGGCGGGCCTACGCCTGGACGAGGAGGTAGCGGGTGTTGCCGATGGTGACGGGCGTCACCGACTGGACGATCAGGATCGGCGGGAGGTGCAGCAATTCAGCGAGACGCCGCGCGGCGTCAAAGAGGACTCGCCACTCCTCCGCCAGGAGTGTCGTGGTGGGCTGGATCACCACCGTCGGAATTCGACGATCCTGGACGCGGGCTGGAAGCCACGAGGCCGGGTCACCGTCCGCCACTCGCGTGGCATCTAGCACAATGCCATCGATCGTCGCGCCGGATCTGAGACGCACGGCCATCGTAATCTCCAACATATGTCGTGCCGTCCCCGCGTCAGTGGGAAGAGAAATTGTGATGGCCTCCGGGACGTCAACGCCCGGATGGACGTACACAAAGGGGCGCTTGACCAGCGGCTGCGCCAGCTCAACGACCGGCACCAAGAGCCGCTGCTGGCCCGGTTCGGCTTCCTCGACCAGGAACCCCTGCTCCTTCAGCCGCCCCTGCGCTCCATCGGCCTTCAACATCTCCTGCGCCACTTGCTCCGCCTCCTCCATCCCAGCAGCTCTTGGCCAGATGCGAGCAACCACGGTTGTCCCAGGGTGACTGCCGTTGTCCGGCCGATCGTCAAGGAGTGTCCCGTATGAGCCAGGAGGAGTTGCTCGTGTCTTGACCCACACTTTACCCAACGAATGAATCGCGACCTCATCAGCAGCGTCCAACAAGAAAGGAAGGCCGAGACTATCGGTACCAGAAGTGCTAAAGCCCGGCTCCTGTATGGCTCGATCCAGGCTTCTAATCCCCGGACCTGCATCCTGAACGATCACCTCTAAACCGATCGTGCCATCATTGGCCACGAGTTTCCAAATGGCAACCACCCCAGGCGGAGCTGTTCTGTACACGAGCTGAGATTGAGTAACGTAGTCCGTATGTCGGAAATTCTCTGTGGCATGGTGATACACTTCCCCGCCGCGGTGGAGAACTTCATCGGGGAACTTGGAAAGCGCGGGGAGCTCAGCAACTATTTTTGAATGGTCGTATTCTGAATACCATGGCAACCGCGTTTGGGACCAAACGCCGAGCAGCTCCGAAGAAATGGTGGGGCGCCATGAAACTCCATTCGGAAGAGCCATGGAAACCATCCCTTGCAGGGACGGAGCCGGAAACCGTGGAGGGGCGTACGTCCAACCATCGTTGAGGGCGCTTCTGGAAAACGACCTCTGGAACCCTGTCCGATAAGAACCGTCCTGTGCCAGAACATCCCCCCATACCACCTTATCCCCATCCCGATAGGAATCGTCGATGATATATTTCGAGCCTAGGTCTGTGTGAAGAAGAATTCCCGCAGGCTCAAGTTGTGTCTGGACGGTGACTGCTGTGCTGGTCTCTGCAGGGATAGCGGGTAGATTACCGTTTCTCGCCAAACCAGCTTGACTTGCCCCTTCCAAACCGGCCGCAGGGAATTGAAGGGATGCCAACCGATCAAGCGCGAATTCCTGATAGAGGGTTTCCGAGGATTGGATGGCCTCCTGATCGTAATTCTCTCCCGAGAGCACCGTGGCAATGACCAAGGGGCGTCCGTGCGCCTTGTGAAACCTTTCGAAGAATCCCGGATCATTGGCCATGATCGTGAATAGCAGCGCTGCCGGACCAATGGCCGTGGGCTCCACCTGGATTCCCGCTCGGTGAAACTCCACGACTGCTTTGATCCAGGCCAATTCCGGGGCCTCCACCAAGCGCAGGCGCTTGGAGCCGAAGAATCTCAGTCCCTCCCGGCCAATCGGCAGCGCCATGTTGATCCGCACCGAGTCCGCGATGCTCTCCGTCGGGATGGTCGAACGAACCCCCAGAATTTGTGTATGGTCCCCGTGGACCGTTGCGGCCAACGCCTGTCCGACCACCGGGATCGCGCCTCCAAAGGTCATAGTCAGATAGTCCAGGGGGCGGTCTTGCATGGCGAGCCGGACATCCTCGTAGAGACTGGCACCGCCGACCACCGCGCTGATGCTGTTGGAGGCCTGGAGGTGGTACTTGTGTTCTTTCTGAGCCCACCAATCTACCAACAGCAACACCTGGTTGATGTCTTCCAGGGCATTGGGAAATCCGCTGGCATCAACCGAGATTGACGTGAACGAATCCGCAACCGTTCCCGCTTTGCGTGCCCGCTGGTATTCAACGGCGATGTCCTTTTCCACGTAGATAACCCGGTCCAAATGGTCGAGGTCTTTGTAGACCTGGATCTTTTTCAGCTTGTTCGGAGCCAATTCTTGCATGGCAATCAGCGTGATTTTGAAATCCGAGGGAAGCCACCCCTGGGTCTTGAGCCAATCCACCGTCTCGAGCGCGCCAAGGATGGCGTTGCCTGAGGAAAACATCGCCGCCCCGTGGGCATACGCGGGCTTGACGAGGCCTTTCTGAGTCACATCTAAGATGTCGGTGAAAAACGCATCAATGAACTGGCGGTACTTGAAGGAATGGGACGGGGTCTTGTATTCCTTGACGCCCAACCAGACAAAGTTCGACTCAGGGTGGTCTTGAATAAACTGCTGGTAGGTTGCCAGCTTCGGCCCCAGCATCACCACCCGCTCAGGATCCGGAGGGTGCATCTCTTGAACCCGGCTGATCCTCGCCCGAAGGGCCTCCAGATCCAGGTTGTTTTCAGCACGCCAACGCGCCAGGTCGGCCGGATCTCCCTCGGCGGCTTGAGGTGGGATATCCCCCGGCCGGGGATCATCCTCTCGGCCCCCATACAACCGTTGAAATTTCTCCAGACGTTCGTTTCCTAAATGAAGTCGACGAATCTCGTCGAGCCGCCACTGGTATGGGTACTTCCCCGTCAACCGCTCATCGAGCGCCACCTCCTCCAAGCCAGCGGTGAGTTGGGCGACAAGCTCCTGCTTCGTCTGGGGGGTCTCTTCGAGACCCGTCGTGCGAAGCGCGAAAGCAGGGTTGGGCAGAGTGAGGGCGCCAATCAACAGCAGCGCCAGTCCTCGGAGTGTGTGACGGATAGGGGGCATTGGATGAACCGTGGACACTAGTGTACCTGAAGCGCTCGCCAGCGTCAAGCCGACAATAAGATTTTTATTTTCATTAACGCTGGCTACTTAACGAGGCGGCGGAGAACCTTGAGGTTCATCACGTCCTCGGTGCAGGCCTCGTCCTTGTCCGTCTCCAACACCATCGGGACGTGACGAAGCCGCGGGTCGTTCAGGAGCACGCGGAACGCCGTCAAGCCGAGACACCCCTGCCCGATATGCTCATGCCGGTCCACGCGGCAGCCGAGGTCCTTCTTGGAATCATTCAGATGGATCGCGCGAATCTGATCGAGCCCGACGAGCCGGTCGAACTCCGCCATCGTGGCCTCGTAGGCGGCGGTCGTGCGGAGATCGTACCCGGCGGCAAACACGTGGCAGGTATCAAAGCAGATCCCAACTCGGCCCGGGTAACCAGTCCGCCCCAGCAGGGTCGCCAACTGCTCGAATCGGTGGCCGACGCAGCTTCCCTGGCCGGCCGCGGTCTCATAGAGAAGCTGAACCTTGGCGCCGGCTGTGGCTTTGAGCACCCGGGCGGCGGCCGCGGCGATGCGGGTCAGGCAGGGATCCTCGCCCGTTTCCTTATGCGCGCCGGGGTGGAGCACCAGGAACGCCAACCCAAGGGCCTCGGCCCGCTCCAACTCGACGCGCAGGGCGGTCTCTGACTGCTTGGCTACCGACGAGTCCGGGGAGCCCAGATTGATTAGGTAGGCGGCGTGGGCGAACGACGGGCTGATGCTGCTGCCGGCCGCGGCGCGGCGGAATGCGGTCGCCTCCGACGAGGGGATGGGCGGGGCAAACCACTGATGGTTGGATTTCGTGAAGAGCTGAATGGCGTCGCAACCCACCTTCACCCCCATGTCGATCGCGTGGGTGAAGCTCCCGGCCACGGACATATGCGCACCAAGCCGTGGGCCTTTTTTAATCATCGGCGATATCCTGATAAATCGAGGACGGCGGACGAGAAGCCGGCCTGCCGGGCGGCCGCCTGGAGCCCGGCCATCACCGTCGGATCCCCGCATCGCGTGAGGTCGCTTGAGGGCAGTTCCACGCGGACGGTGGCGCCGTGATAGCGGGCCCGGACCTGCGCGAACCCGAGGGCGCGGAGCCCCTGCTCACAGCGGTCTACCTGGGTCAGCCGCTCGACGGTAATTGGCGTCCCCGTCGGAAATCGTGAGGCCAGGCAGGCCAGCGCCGGCTTGTCCCAGTTCGGCAGACCCAGCGTGCGGGCCGCTGCGCGGATCGCGGCCTTGGGCAGCCCCACGTCCAGGAACGGGCTGCGCACGCCCTGCGCGCGGGCCGCCTGCAGCCCCGGGCGCGGGCCGGTCAGATCGTCCGGGTGCGTCCCTTCGACGATGTGCGCCAGCCCCAGCGCGCGGGCGGTCTCGGCGGCGCGGGTAAACAATTCTGTCTTGCAGTAGAAGCACCGATTGGCCGGATTGGCCGCGTAAGTGGGGTTGGTGACTTCCTGCGTCTCGAGGACGAGGTGGCGGATGCCGATCTGCGCGGCGAGGGCGCGCGCCTCTTCGAGTTCGCCGGCCGCCAGCGATGGCGAGACGGCGGTCAGCGCCACCGCGCAGTCGCCGAGCGCGTCGTGCGCCACCTTGGCCAGCACCGTCGAGTCCACGCCTCCGGAGAAGGTGACGAGGACGGAGCCGAGGTCCGTGAAATACTGGCGCAGCGGCGCCAGCGAGTCCACGATCAGACCTCGACGAGAATGTCGGTGCCGGCGACCTTGAGCGGGTACTGCAGGACTTGCGTGGCGGGATTCGCGGAGCAGGCCCCGGTCGCTACATCGAAGCGCCAGCCATGCCACGGACAGGTGACCACTTTCTCCTCGAGGTATCCCTCTCCGAGCGGGCCGCCGCGGTGCGGGCAAGTATTGTCCAGCGCGTAAAACGTGCCGTGCACGTTGAACACCGCCACGGCCTTCCCATCCACTTCATAGCTGCGCCCTTCGCCATCGGGGATCTCAGTCGTCTGTGCCACTTTCAGGTAGCCCATGCGTGCGTCTCCTTACCGGGTCGCGGGCTGACCGGTGAGCCGCCGGCCGACTGCGACGAGCAGGTCCAACTTTTTGAGGGCGCGACCATGCGGGAGGAACTCCAACCCGCAGTTCGGCGTCACCCAGGTACGGTCCAGACGTCCCTTCGCGGCCCGCTCGACGAGCCGGGCCACCTCGTCGGCCGATTCGATCTTCGTGTTGCGCGCGTCGAGGGCGCCGACGGCCACGGCCTGCGGCAGCGTCCCGACGGCGTCGGCCAGGCGCGGCCCCGCGATAAGATCGAGACTCAGCACGTCGGCCTGGATCGTTGCCAGCTTCGAGACGATCGACGACAGATCGAAGAAATAGCAGGCCACCCACCGCGTCGCCTTGATCCCCTGGAACACCTCGTTGATCGCGCGAATGCCGGCGTCGGCCAACGGTTGATTTGGCTCAAGTGCCGGCTCATCGAGCTGGATGTGTGTCGCCCCAGCGGCCACGAGTGCCTCAACCTCTTTGCGGAGGGCCACCGTCATCTCCCGCAGGAGCGTCTCCGGCTTCGCCGCCCCGTTCCGCTGATCCTCGGCCATCACGGTGAAGGTGAGCGGCCCGGGGAGCGCGACCTTGAGCGGCTTCGTGGCGATCCCTTTCGCCTGGCGGAACCAATCGGCGAGGATCGGGGCCTCCCACGTCGGTGTGCCGCTGACCAACGGCCGGCGGTAGTAGACATTGTTGTCGAAGAATCGGCGCAGACCGCCAAGGCGGACGTTCTTCAGCCTCGCCCCGACCGGGTGGGTCAGATCCTCCCACCGAATCTGACCGTCGGTGATCAGGTCCACGCCGGCGCGTTCCTGCTCCTGGATCACCCGACGAGTCGTGGCCTGCAGGGCCGACTGGAGGTCGGCATCCTGCACCTGCTGTTTCTGCCAACGGTCAATCGTCCCGGGCAAATTCTCCTGATTATCATCAGTCACCTTCGGATAACTGCCTACCACCGTCGTTTTCATCGGTGTACCTTTCGTGTTGCGCGCTTGGGGCCGGTCAGCGCGAAGGGATTATCGAGCAAGTGAGCGATCCTCGGGTTCCGCATGAGGCCGCGAGTCTCCATGACGTCGCGGATCGAGCGGCCAGTCGCCACGGCTTCTTTAACGATCGTAGCGGCCTGGCCGTACCCCAGATACGGATTGAGGGCCGTCGCCAATCCTACCGAGTGGTTCGCGTACTCGCGGCAGCGGGCGGCGTCCGCGGTGATGCCGGCGACGCACTTCGTCGTGAAGACCCGCACCGCGTTGGTCAGAATCGTCATCGAGAAGATCAGGTTGTGTGCCACGACGGGCATCATCACGTTGAGCTCGAGCTGCCCGGCCTGTCCCGCGTAGGCGACGGTCGTGTCACAACCGATCACCTGAAAACAGACCTGGTTGAGGAGCTCCGCCATCACGGGGTTCACCTTTCCCGGCATGATGGAGGAGCCGGGCTGCACCGCCGGAAGCGTGATTTCGGCTAGCCCCGTGCGTGGCCCGGAGCTCAGCAACCGCAAATCGTTGGCAATTTTGGTCAGCTCCAGCGCCACTCCCCGCAGCGCCGACGAGACCGCCACAATATCGGCCAGACTTTGCGTCACCTCGAAGAGATTGACGGCGGGCCGCACTGGGAGTTTCGTCCGCGCCTTCAGGACGCGGGCGACCGTGGCCGCGTACCGCGGGTGGGCGTTTAGGCCGGTGCCAGCCGCGGTGGCCCCCAGATTTAACTCGAGCAGGCCGTCCCGCGCTGCGGCGAGCCGCTGGTGCTGTTTGGCGACGACGCGCGCGTACCCGCCGAACTCCTGGCCCAGCCGGATCGGCACCGCATCCTGCAGGTGGGTGCGGCCGGACTTCACGATCCGATCGAACGCGGCGGCCTTGCGCTCGAGCGCCGCCGCGAGCTCGTCGAGGGCTTCCAGCAGCGCCGGGAGCGTCTGGAGGGCGCTCAAGCGGATCGCCGCGGGGATCACATCGTTGGTGGACTGCGCCATGTTCACATGATCGTTCGGATGGACCGGCCGGTACTCGCCGCGGCGGCCGCCGAGGAGCTCACTGGCACGGTTGGCGAGCACCTCGTTAACATTCATGTTGAGCGACGTGCCGGCGCCCGCCTGGTAGACGTCCACGACGACGTGGTCCTGCAGCCCGCGCCGGTTGGCGAGGAACTCTTCCGTCGCGCGCAGGATGGCGCGGCCTCGTTTTGAGTCGAGCGTCTTCAGAGTGAGATTCGCGCGCGCCGCGGCCCACTTGATGAGCCCCAACGCCCGGAGGATGGGTGGCGCGAACCGCCGCCCGCTAATGGGGAAGTTCTCGATCGCCCGGACGGTCTGGACGCCGTAGTAAGCGTTCGCCGGGACCGGCTTGGGCCCCATGGAGTCGCGTTCAATGCGGGTTTTGGGCATGAGAATATTTATTATAACACGTAATTCGCGTGGCGCCGACCGACGAGCCGCCGCACGAGGGTACGCGGCGCCCAGCGCACCGCCAGCACCGAGAGCTGGTTCCGAAACCCGGGGATGACGACGGGATCACCGCGCATCACTCCGCGATACCCCACCTCCGCCACGGTGCGGGCGTCGAGAATTTCGCTGATCGTCCCGCTCGGCGCGTGCTGAATGCCCGCGCGCGTCTGGAACCCCGTCGGGACGTACCCAGGGCAGAGGGCCGTGACCGTCACCCCGCTCCCCCGTAGCTCCTCAGCGAGCGCCTCCGAGAAGGAGAGGACGTAGGCCTTGCTCGCGTAGTAAACCGCCATGAGCGGCCCGGGCTGGAAGGCCGCCAGGGAGGCTACATTCAAGATTTTTCCCGACCGGCGCTGTACCATCCCCGGCAACACCAATCGTGTCAGGTGCGTGAGCGCCACCATGTTGACGCGAATCATCCCGGATTCTGCCGCCCAGTCGCTCGTGGCAAACAGGCCGTGCGTGCCGAAGCCGGCGTTGTTGACAAGGACGTCGAGGGCGATCCCCTCCCGCCGCAGGGCTGCTGTGATCGCCTCGGGAGTGGAGGGATCGGACAGATCGAGTGGGAGCACCTGCACGGAGACGCCGTGGGCGCGACGAAGCTCGTCGGCGACCCCCTGCAACCGCTCCGCGGATCGGGCCACCAGCACGAGAGCGTACCCCTCCTGCGCGAAGCGCCGGGCGAGCTCAGCGCCGATCCCACTCGAGGCCCCGGTGATCAACGCGGTGGGAGCCATGCAACGACTAGCGGGACCCGGTGGCGAGGAGCTTGCGCAGGACCGTCTGGAGGACGCCGCCATGGCGGTAGTACTCGAGCTCCAGCGGCGTGTCGATGCGGACGCGGCAGGTAAGCGTTCGCTTCTTCTTGTCGAGGGCAGTGGCAGTCACGTCAAGGGTCTGACCCGGTGTGAGCTGGTCGCCGAGGGGGATCTCAAAGATCTCGTGACCAGTCAGGCCGAGCGAGGCGCGTGACTGCCCCGGCAGGAATTCCAGCGGTAGCACCCCCATCCCGATCAAATTGCTGCGGTGGATCCGCTCGTAGCTCTCCGCGAGCACAGCGCGCACGCCCAGCAGGGCGGTCCCTTTCGCCGCCCAGTCGCGCGAGGAGCCGGTGCCGTATTCTTTGCCCGCCAACACGACCAGTGGTGTCTCCTCCTGCCGGTATCGCTCCGCCGCCTCGTAAATCGACAGCTTCCCTCCCGTCGGAAGATAGGTGGTCCACCATCCTTCGGTGCCGGGCGCTAATTCGTTCTTGAGGCGCACATTGGCGAAGGTCCCACGGGTCATCACCCGGTCGTTGCCGCGCCGCGCCCCGTAGCTGTTGAATGCTGTCGGATCTACGCTTTGCGCGATCAAGTACTGGCCGGCGGGGCTCTCTTTCGAGATCGAGCCGGCAGGAGAGATGTGGTCCGTGGTCACCGAGTCCCCCACCATCACAAGGACGCGCCCCCCGCGAATCGGCGCAATCGGCGGCGGAGTCTTCGGGAGATCGTGGAAGAATGGCGGTTCCTGAATGTAGGTGCTGGCCGGGTCCCAGGGGTAGAGGGTGCTCGTGCCGGCGGAGATGGCCTGCCACGCCGCGTCTCCGTCGAGCACGTGGGCGTACCGCTCCCGGTACATCTCGGGGGTAACGGCCTGGCGGATCGCCTCGGCCACTTCCTGCGGGCTGGGCCAGATCTCCCTTAGATACACCGGGCGCCCCTCGGCATCCTGCCCGAGCGGCTCGCGCGTCAGATCAATGTTGACGGTCCCGGCGATCGCGTAGGCCACGACGAGCGGTGGGCTCGCCAGGTAGTTGGCGCGTACCTGCGGATGGATCCGCCCCTCGAAATTTCGATTGCCGCTGAGAACCGCGGCGACGACCAACTGATGCTGCTGGATCGCGGCAGCCACCGGGTCCGGCAGCGGCCCGCTGTTCCCGATGCAGTTACTGACGGCGCCCGTGCCGGCCACAAATGCATGTAGGCCATCCACCGTAATATCGTAGACCGAATGTTGGCCTGCCGGCCGACGCTCCAAAACACCCAGTGTGAATGTCGGCAACGTTTCAGAGGTCTTTTCGACGCAGTAGCGTTTCCTCTGATCTCCTTCGCCGCGCGCGCGAAGAGGCGCGAACCAATCCCTGACCCCCAGTTGCGTCAAGAACTCCACCGGCGATGGGAAGTCGCAGGCATCACGGTGCAGTGGCTTAAACCTGTGGTGTTCCGGCTTCGGCAATCGCGAAAAACGATCATGCCCTTCCAACAACGAGTAGTGGGGGAAGATGATCGTTTCGCGCTCCTGCAGGACCGCCGCCACTTCCGTACGCGCCTCATGGAATGTCAGTTCGGGCTGCCGCTGGTGGGCTTCCTCCAAGTGCTCGGACATCCACAAGCGCTGGAGGCCGATCCGCCCCACCGTGCGCCAGTAGACGGCCGCCGCGCTGGCCCTCATCTGCTTGTCCACACAATAACGGAACCCCACTCGTTCCACAAACGAGAGGCCGTCCGGCAACTGCAACCGCACCTCCACGCGGGGATCGCCGTCCCGGGCAGCTGGATACGAGGAAAGAGAGCGGCGCACCGGGTACTCGTAGATTTTGGCACCCTCGGTCTTCACGTCACAGCGCCTCAGCAGGCGAATGATCTGTCCCATCACCTCCTTGAGCGCTCCGACATGCTCCGGTCTGGCACTCTGGGAATATGCCGGGTGTTGGAGGGTCGCATCCTCTTCCCGCTCGCTCATGCGCTTCAGGATCGGCGCCATGCCATCTGCGCCAAAAGTGCCTCCGAGGAACTCTCGCAGCACCGCCACTGGGCAGTGGTCGTCCAGCACACATGCCGGCAATCTCGGAGATTGGTCGATGCGGCGGCCGATGCGAACTCCGGGCAACGCCCTGATGGCACGAGTCAGCTCTGCCGGAAGAACGATGGTCCATTTACGTTCATCGTACCGCGCGGCCTTCGGGCGCTTGCCAGTGACCACCTCGATATCGTTGAGGACGACTTCACGATCAATCGCCTGGCCAACGTTTATCCGGCCTTGTCCCAAGGCGCTGATGGACCCGTCCTCGAGCAGGTGGCCCAGCAAGCGCGCGAATGCCAGGGTACGCAGGCGGGCCTGAGGCGTGTCCATGCTGAAAATCAGGTCGCCGGCACGCAGGCAATACCCCGTTTCATCATTGGAGGGCTCATCCAACGGGGCTTCGAGGCCGACGACTACGCGGTCCTGGCCCGGCACCAGTTCATCCGCACGCATCCATCGGCCGCCCGCGCAAAGAATCTTATGATCCGGGGTGCAGACCAGCGTACGGCCGTCCTGCAGCACGAGTGTAAGACAGTCGCGCACACCTTGGATCATGGCTTCGGTTTGAAGCGCCATGGTCAATCTGCCAGTTACAGTTGGTCCAAACACAACGGCCCCGCCGCCACTCGGCATCTGCTCGATGCGGCGCGCGGTGCCATTGGCCAGCAGCACCGGGGTGCCTGCTGCCAGGCACGTGGTACAGCCGTAGCCCACGGTGTGGAATCCTAACTGTTCGAGCGCGGGGGTCAGCCCGGCGCGCTGGAGGTAGGCGGTCACCACGCCGGAGCCGGGGGCCAAACTGGTTTTGACGTACGGCTTCACGGTCAGCCCCCGCGCGACCGCCTTCTTCGCAAGGAGGCCGGCCCCCAGCATCACAGAGGGGTTCGACGTGTTCGTGCAGCTCGTGATCGCCGCGATCACGACGGAGCCGTGCGTGAGATGGGCCTCGCCATTCGGCAGCTTCACCGGCACGGGACGGGCCGCCACGCTAAAGCCCTCAGATTCATCATCGGCCACGGCTACCGCCGTCGCATGGTTCATCACTGGTTTGGCCGCCTGCATGGAACCCAACGCCTGCGCAAAGGTGGATTTGACGGCGCCCAGCGCCACGCGGTCCTGCGGCCGCTTCGGGCCGGCGAGACTCGGCTCGACGGTGCCTAAGTCCAACGCCACGGTCTCGCTGAACTGGGGATCCGGCGTACCGGGCGTCCGGAACAGTCCCTGCGCCTTCGTGTACCGCTCGACGAGGTCCACCAACTCCGGCGGGCGCCCGGTGAACTTGAGGTAGGCCAGCGTCTCGTCATCCACGGGGAAAAATCCGACGGTGGCCCCATACTCCGGCGCCATGTTGGCCACCGTCGCGCGGTCCGGCAGACTCATCGAGGCCAGGCCGTCGCCGAAGAACTCGACGAATTTGCCGACGACCCCTTTCGCTCGCAGGATCTGCGTGACCGTCAGCACGAGGTCGGTCGCGGTCGCCCCCTCCGACAGCCGCCCGGTCAGCTTGAACCCGACCACCTCCGGCATGACCAGCGGCACCGGCTGGCCGAGCATCGCCGCCTCCGCCTCGATCCCGCCGACGCCCCAGCCGAGCACCCCGAGCCCGTTGATCATCGTCGTGTGGCTGTCGGTGCCGACGACGGTGTCGGGGCAGGCCACCGTCTGCCCGCCGACCGATTGCGTCATCACGACGGAGGCCAGGTACTCCAGATTCACCTGATGGACGATCCCGGTACCGGGCGGCACGACGCGAACGTTCCGAAACGCCTTCGCCCCCCACTTCAGGAATTCGTACCGCTCCTGGTTCCGCTCGAACTCCCGCTGGATGTTCGTCGCCAGCGCCCCGGCCGACCCGTAGGCGTCCACCTGCACTGAGTGGTCAATGACCAAGTCGCACGGGACGAGCGGATTAATTTTGAGGGGATCGCCGCCGGCCCGCGCCATCGCCGACCGCAGCGCGGCCAGGTCCACGAGGCACGGGACCCCGGTGAAATCCTGCAGGATCACCCGCGCCGGCTTAAACGGCAGCTCGACCGTCTCCGGGGTCGTCGGGCTCCACCCCGCCAACTGCCGGACGTGCGCCTCCGTCACAGAGAAGCCGTCCACGTTGCGCAGGAGATTTTCGAGGAGGATCTTGACGGAGAAGGGCAGCCGGTCGAGCGCGCCGAGGCCGGCCTTCGCCAGCGCCGACAACTGCACGATCGTCACCGACCCAGCGCGGGTTGCGAGGACACTCCGGGCGTTGAAGGAATTGCTGGAAGGCATAGGGGAATAATTATACGACGATTAGGCGGCGGCGTCGAGGGGGCGGTGGGGCGCCTCGAGCCCGGCGCCGGCCTGCTCGGTGGCCAGCGGCCGCCCAGCCAGCGTCCCGAGGGTCATGCTCTCCGTGCCGCCGACCCACGGCTGCCGCAAGAAGACCACGGAGGTGTCGTCCGGGAGATAGGGGCGCAGGACGCGGGCGGCTTGGATCACCGCGCCCTCACCACGTTGCTTGCCAGCGCCCCGGTCGAAATCGAACGTCATCATGGCTTGAGCAATCGCGCCATCTCGAAATTCCACAACATAGATGTGGCCGAAGACAAACCGCTGGCCCTTCACCGCCCGTTCGTAATCGAGGCCCAGCGCATGGAACGCTCCTTCATGCCCGACCGCCGTTGGCGTCGCCAGCATCTGTCCAGTATCCACCGCCACGGCGAACGAGTACCCGCGGCCCGGCCCTTGCCGCACCCCCGCGAACACATCCGCCACGGAGCCTTCCCGCACCGCCGTCGCTTCCTCCAACCCACTCCGAGGACGCAACACAACGCCGTAGGCCACAGGTTTTCCGTCTTCTCTAAGTTCTTGAACCGTGGCTTGAAAACCCTGTGCTTCAAAAAATCCTTTGACCGCCGCCGGGGTTGGAAATAATTGCTCCAGCATGGGGCCGACCGTTGACAGGCCTGCCTTCAGTTCCTCAAGTTGGGCATCGAGATACGCCAAGGTTTTTTCCTTCCCCGAAGGCAACCACAACCAGAAAGCTAGTGGCAATGTGTCTTCGTGCTGCCAGGTAA